>Ga0081539_10000661_pt1 | contig 69277 bp, 70 predicted proteins | sample TabmetS4T2R2_FD_71023 | JGI IMG/M metagenome (GOLD analysis project Ga0081539, IMG submission 71023) | Tabebuia heterophylla rhizosphere microbial communities from the University of Puerto Rico - S4T2R2 | ecosystem: Host-associated > Plants > Roots > Rhizosphere ...
AGGACGCCAGCGAGGAGCGATGGGGGCAAGTACGCGAATGGGTGCGCACGTCATACCAGCTCGTGGCCCCCAAACGCCTGGCCCGCCTGGTGGAGGAGCAAGACGGCTGACCCTCACGTCAGACGTCAGGCCGGGCGACCAATGCCTGGAAAGGCCACGGCTTGACGTCCACCACCAGTCGCCGCAGCGCAGGTGCGATGTCATCCGCGGTAAGCGCGCCGCGGGCCCGCGCCCAGGGGTTGTCCAGGAAACGCAGTACGGCATCGGTCAGCGCCTGGGGGTCGATGGGCGGGTCGCCAGGCAGCGGGCGGCCGAGGATGCGTGGCCGACCGACGATCGCCCGGCTCCCGGCATCGGTCAGTGGTCCCCCGGGATGGTAGAGAGCGGTGACAACCTCGACGGAACGGCGGCGCCAGCCCAGCGGCGGCTCGACCGCCTTCATCGGTGTGGTGCGCATATCGGCCACCAACTGGCGAACAGCAACAGGCCGATCCAGCCCGGGCCGCAGTTCAGGTCGCTTGGCCAGCGCAGTGAGCAGTGCGACGGCCATGTCACGGCGAGCCTTGTTGCCGGGGAGTTGTTCGTACTCGCGGTGGAGGACCGCCACCTCCTTCTCGGCCCGTTGGAGCCCAGACGCGGCGCGGACCGGGCCGGCGGCTCCGTCACTCGGCGCCTGGAACGTGACCTCGGCCCTGCTGGACCAGGCGCCCAGGATGGAGGGGGGCACCTCGATCCAATGCAGGTTCCAGCCGTTCGATGCTCCGAACGAAGGCCAGGCCAGCGACACTCCGGCGCGAGGTGCCTCCAGGACGGCGGCGTCGGCGGTCAGAACCAGGGTGGCGCCGCGGAACTGCCGACGTGACGGGAGGACCAACCGGCCTTCCCGAACGCCGAACCGAATGCCGAACACTCCGCCCCTCCCACTAGGCGCTGGGCCCGCTCAGGTGACGCGTCAGAAGATCGATTCGTTGCCTCGAGGCGGGGTTACCCAAGACGGTGGAAACTTTCAGGGGCTATAGCCCCGAAAGTTTCCACCGTGATGGACCGTGACCCCCGATTGCTTGATCGACCCCGGATTGCTTGATCGACCCCCGATTGCTTGATCACGGAGTAGGGGACGGAGAGGGCGGGCGCGCGCGCAGCGCCAATACGGCGGCGAACACCGCCACCGCGGCGCCGGCCAGCCACATCGTGACGAAGATCCAGGCGTCGCCGCCGGCCGGGTCGTGGTTCGCCGCGAAGAAGGCGCCGGCCAGCGCAATCCCCAGGGCACTGCCGAGCCCGTCCGACAGTTGCAGGCCCGCGGAGTTGCGCCCTGCCTCGCCCGGCGGCGAGAGCGCCAACACCACCACGCTCGTGCTCGCGTAGGCCATGCCCATCCCGGCCGCGGTGATCCCCCAGATCGGCACGGCGAGCCAGGCAGGTACGGGAGGCCGAACGGTGGACGTCAGCAGCAGCACCCCGATCGCGATGGCGACCGCACCGACGGACAACATCACGTGCCGCGGCAGCCGCAGACCCGGCCGCCCCTGGACGTACGCACCGAAGGACCAGCCCAGCGCGCCTCCGGTGAGGATCAATCCGGCTTCGGTGGCGGAGAACCCGCGCTGGGTGACCAGCATCAGGGGGATGAACGCCTCGACACCGAGGAACGACGCCGTGTACAGCCCGCGCAGCACCACCACCGTCGGCATGCCGCGCCGCAGCCGGACCGTTCCCGCCGGCACCAGCCGTGGGAACGTCAGCGCCACGAGCGTCGCGCCCACGACCGTCACCCCGATCGGCCAGCCCGCCCGCCCTTGCGCGCCCAACCGCTCCAGCCCCCACTGCAGCCCGGCAACGCCGAGCGAGAGCCCACAGCCGGCGAGCACGCGGCGCATCGGCGAGCCGACCCCTTCCCGGCGTCCGTCGCCTCGCAACCGCGGGAGAAGGGCGAGCGCGGGCGGCACGATCAGCGGCGGCACGAGAAGGAAGACCGCGCGCCAGGTGACGTCCTCGGCGAGCCAGCCGGCCAAGGCCGGGCCGACGATCGATGGCAGGATCCAGCCTGCGGACAACCAGGAGAACACGCGCGGGCGGACGTCCGGCGGGTAGATGGCGGCGATCACCACGTAGATGGCGATGATCAGCAGTCCGCCTCCGGCGCCCGCCACGGCACGCCCGATGAGAAGAACGGCGAGCGAGTCGGCCAGACCACTCATCACCAAGCCCGCGGCGAACAACACGAGGCCTGCGCGTAGTGGCCAGGCCGGGCCGCGGGCATCGGTCCAGGCGCCGCTGACCACCACGCCCAGCAGGAACGTCGTGAGGAACACCGAGAAGACGAATCCGTACCCGCGGATCGCGTCGAGCTCTCGGGCCACCACGGGCATTGCAGTCGAGACGGCGACGGCCTCGAAAGCGACCAGGGTGACGACGGCGATGATGCCGAGAGTGACGACCCGATACTGCGCTGAGAGGGGTGAGGCGGAGGCCTCGACGTCCGGCCGAGCGGTGCTCAGTCCCCGGACCCCCCGCCTGACGTTCCCCCGGCTCCGGCACCCGCACCGGAGTCGCCGCTCTCCCGCGACCGGATGCCGTCGTAGATCTCCTTGCACATCGGGCAGACCGGGAACTTGTTCGGGTCGCGACCCGGCACCCAGACCTTGCCGCACAGCGCGACGACGGGCTCGCCGCTCAGCGCCGACTCCAGCACCTTCTCCTTGCGCACATAGTGCGCGAAGCGCTCGTGATCGCCCGGCTCGACGGGCTGTTCGACGAGCTCGCGCTCCAGGACCGCCGTGGCCTGAGGCTCCGGCGACGACAGCGGCGAGGGATCTGGGGTCGGCGTGCTCATGCCGCCCAGCCTAGCCGGGGCATCGGCCGGGCGGCCGGGGGAAGCGGAGACGTCAGTTCAGCATGGGGTCGTCCGGGTACGTCGACACCATGGCGAGATCCCCGCGCTGCCGCCGCAGGACCTCCTGCCACAGTCCCAGCGGAGTGTCGGTGAAGGCGTCTCTGGGCTCAGCGTCGACGACGTACCACGCGCCCTCCTCCACCTCGGACTCCAGCTGACCCGCGGCCCAGCCCGCGTATCCGGCGAAGATCCGCAGTCCGGCCACGCCACCCACCACCACCTCGGGCGGGGCGTCCAGGTCCACCAGGCCGAGGGAACCAATCAGCCGCCGCACACCCACCGGCTCTGAGCCGTCCCCGGGCACCGCGACGAGCCCCAGCGCCGAATCCAGTTGCACCGGCCCACCCTGGAAGAGCCGTCCGGGCGCCGTCGCATACGGCTGCCACGCCGGGAGCACCGCCGAGACGTCGACCTCCAGCGGGCGGTTCACGACCAGGCCGAGCGCGCCCTCGTCGCCGTGATCCAGCATCAGAACCACGGAGCGGCGAAAATTGGGATCGCGCAGGATCGGGCTGGCGACCAGGAGCCGTCCGGTCAGCAACGTCTCCCCCTCCGCGGTCATACGCCCATCATCTCGTGCGGGCGGGACGGCCAGCACTCCGCCCACGTATCAACCGACCCCGCGACTGCGGGCAAGGCCCTAGGACGACAGCGGGACCGGCGGCTGCCCAATACCCTGCGGCAGCGTGACATCGTCGCCGTTCGGCTGTCGCGCGGCCCGCTGGACGGCGGTGGCGACGGCATGCGTGACGTCCGGATGGAACACGCTCGGCACGATGTACGCGGCGTTGCGCTCCTGATTGCCGACGACACCTGCCAGTGCCTCCGCCGCCGCCAGCAGCATCCGGGTCGTGATGGTCCGCGAGTGGGCATCCAGCAGTCCGCGGAACACCCCGGGGAACGCCAGCACGTTGTTGATCTGGTTGGCGAAGTCACTGCGCCCGGTGGCCACGACCGCGGCATGCTGGGCGGCCGCCATCGGATCCACCTCGGGGACCGGATTGGCGAGGGCGAAGACGATCGCCCCGGGGGCCATCGTGGCGATGTCGGCGCCGGTGAGGATGTCGGGCGCGGAGACACCGACGAAGACGTCGGCCCCGGCGAGCGCGTCTCGCAGCGTCCCGGTGACACCCCGGGCATTGGTGTGAGCGGCCGTCCAGCGCAGATCCTCCGCGAGGCCAGGACGGCCTCGCCAGATCACCCCCTCGACGTCGGCCACGACGACATCACGTGCGCCGGCCGCCATCAGCAGCTTGAGCACGGCGGTCCCGGCGGCTCCCGCGCCGGACATCACCAGCCGCACGTCCGACAGCCGCTTGCCCACCACCTTCAGCGCGTTGGTGAGGGCGGCCAGCGTGACGATGGCCGTCCCGTGCTGGTCATCGTGGAACACCGGGATGTCGAGTCGCTCGCGCAGCCGGGCCTCGACCTCGAAGCACCGCGGCGCGGAGATGTCCTCCAGGTTGATCCCGGCGAACACCGGGGCGATGCCGCACACGATGTCCACGATCCGGTCGACGTCCTGAGTGTCCAGGCAAATGGGGAACGCGTCGATGTCGGCGAAGCGCTTGAACAACGCCGCCTTGCCCTCCATGACCGGCAGCGCGGCGAGCGGCCCGAGATTCCCCAGACCGAGCACGGCGGATCCGTCGGTGACGACGGCGACGGTGTTTCGCTTGATCGTCAGTCGCCGCGCGTCCTCGGGATTCTCCGCGATCGCCTGGCTGATCCGCGCAACTCCCGGGGTGTACACCAGCGAGAGGTCATCACGGTTGCGGATCGGCACCTTGGAGTCGATGCGCAGCTTGCCCCCGAGGTGCACCAGAAAGGTGCGGTCGGACACCTTGCCGACCGCCACTCCCTCGAGTAGCCGTACGGCGGCGAGGATCTCATCGGGGTGGTCTCCTCCTCGGGTGGCGCAGGTGACGTCGACCCGCAGCCGATCCATGCCGTCCAGCACCCCGGACGCCGTGACGTCGAGCGCCGTGACCAGTCCGCCGGCGTGCTCGATGGCGTGAGTCAGCTCGCTGATGGCGGTCGCGCGGCCGGGAAGCTCCAGCCGGATGGTGATGGACGAGGAGACACTTGGAGCCGAAGGCATGGCCACATCCTGTTGGCTACTGGTGAGTACGATCGCCTTCTGGTCGTTACGGTCACGCCTGCGCGGTCACCGGGCGTACGTCGTGGTTCACGCCGACCGCGCCGCCGCCGTTCCGAGGTGTGACAGGACGTCGGAGAGCGGTCCGGGCCGGCCGTCGATGAAGCCTTGGTACTCGTCGCAGCCCATGTCGCGCAGCACGGCGAGGTCGTCCTCGTGCTCCACGCCCTCGGCGACCACGACGAGACCCATCCCGTGCCCCAGGTTGAGCACGGCCAGGACCACGGCGATCGCGTCCGGATCCGCACCCGCCAGCTCGGACACGAAGCTGCGGTCGATCTTGAGGATGTCCACCGGGACGGTCCGCAGGAAGGACAGCGACGACCGCCCGGTGCCGAAGTCGTCCAGCGCGATGCTCACGCCGAGCTCCCGCAGATCGGACAGCACGGTGCGGGTGGTGTGCGGGTCGTCCATGAGCGCGCTCTCGGTGATCTCCAGGACGAGCCGGTTGGGCTCTATCCGGGCCTCGGCGAGCGCGTCGGCCACCGTCCGCGGCAAGCGCGGGCCGAGCTGGCGTGGTGACACGTTGACCGCTAGGGTCGGCCGGCCCACCGCGGCAGGCAGCGCCGCGAAGTCCGCCAGGGCACGCTGGAGCACCCACGCGCCGACGTCGATGATCCGGCCGGTCCGCTCCGCGATCGGGATGAAGACCTCGGGCTTGACCAGACCCTGCGTGGGGTGACGCCACTGCAGCAGGGCCTCCACGCCCGCCACCCGGCGGTCTCCGCAGGTGCGCCTGGTCTGGTACACGATCTCCAGCTCGTCGTCGCTGACCGCGCGGTGCAGGGCGGCCGCCAGCTCCAGCCGTTGCGAGATGTTCTCTCGCAGCCGGGAGTCGAAGAACTCGTAACGGCCGCGACCCTTGTCCTTGGCGTGGTACATCGCGGTGTCGGCGTCTCGGAGCAGGGTCCCGACGGGGTCCTCGTCGTCCGGCGCGACGTCCACGACCGTGATGCCGACGCTCACGCCGGGCGCCACCTCGGCGTCGCCCACCACGATGGGTTCGGCGAGCACCTCGACGATGCGGTCCGCCATCGCCACCGCCTGGCCGACGTCACCGATGGACAGGACCACCACGAATTCGTCGCCGCCGAAGCGGGCTACGACGTCCGCGGAGCGGCATCGCTGGCGCAGCCGGCGCGCGACGGCGACCAGCACTTGGTCGCCGACGGCGTGCCCCAGGCCATCGTTGATGTCTTTGAAGCCGTCGAGGTCACAGAAGAGGACGGCGAGCTTGCGCGTACCGTCCAGCCGCCGCAGGGAATCGGAAAGCCCCTCCATCAGCGCCGAGCGGTTGGGTAGCCCGGTCAGCTCGTCATGGGTGGCGCGGAATCGCAGTTCCTCCTGCAGCCGGCGTCGCTGTGAGGCGTTGGCCAACATGACGACTGCGCCGAACTGGCCGGCGTCGACCCGAACCACCTCGACCGCCGTAGCTCCCTCCGGACCGGCGCTGTCGCAGCGGCACTCCACCTGGACCGTTCTGGTCTCGCCGCGCAGCAGGCCGGCCACGTCCGCACCGAGGTTGCGAGCCTCCATCGCCGATGAGCGTTGCAGGGCGAAGAGCCAGTTGGCCCCCTCGGGGACCGGGCCGCACACGCACCGGGCACGATCACTCAGGCCGAGCCCCCACCGTGCGTTGGCCGCGATCACCCGTCCTTGCGCATCCAGCACGGCCGCGCGGCTGCCCAGCGCGTCCATCAGCTCCTGCGCCAAGCGGCCCTGCAAGGCGGCGTCCGCTTGGGCGGCGACGAGGTCTGTGACGTCGCGGGCGACGCTCATCAAGCCGCGCGGTCGCCCGTCGGGATCCATCAGGGCGCTGATGCGGACGTCCGTCTCGACGGTGACGCCGGAACGTGAGGTCTGGCGCGCCCGGCCACGCCAGGTTCCGCCGGACTCCAGCAGTGCTCTGACGTCGACCTCCTCCGCGCCCGGCACGACGGTACGGACCAGGTCGGTCGCCCGCCGCCCCAGCGATTCGGCCGCGGACAGTCCGTACATCCGTTCGGCAGCCGTGTTCCAGCCGGTGACGGCCTGGTCGCGATCCAGGGTGACGACGGCGTCGTCCAGCATGTCCAGCAATGTGGCCTGGCTGTGCGCCGCACTGACCAGTCGCGCCAGCTCCAGCCCCCGTCCGCAACGTCCTGCCGCTCGCACCGCGACATGACGATCAGCGTCTCGGAACGCCGTCTCCCGGCGCGCCAGGACGGCGATGCCTTGTGGGCTCACCCGACCGTCGAGCGGGACGATGACGACGTCGAGCGCATCCTCCTCATCGAGCACGGCACGGATCGGTTCCGGGAGGGCCGCACGGTCGAGCGGCAGGCCGGGACCCGAACGCAGGTCGACCACCGCTGACCCCCAGGTCCGCGCCGAGCGATCATCCAAATGCCAGGACCTGCTCCAGCCGCAGATGCGCTGGAACAGCAGCTCCGCCCGCGCATGGTCGGCATGCCGGACGGCGACCGGCGTCAAGCTATGGGCCGTTGATTCGACGAGCAGCACGGCCACAAAGTCCGCGGGGAGCCCGGCCAGGGTGTTCGCCAGGTCCTCGACCAGCATCGCCGGCTCGCCGCCGGGAACACGCCGAACGTCGAGGTGCACCTGTCCGGCGCCGGCACCGGCCGAGTGATCAGCTATGGCCCGTCCGTTGCCGGGCGTCGGCACCGACGGGAGGAGCGGGAGCGGAAGTCCCGCCGCGGCGTCCAGCTCAAACTGCGTCATTGAACTCACAGCGTACCTCATCCGTCGCTTTCCGTTACCGCGAACTATGGTGTTTCGGGCGGTTGCGCGCACTTCGGCACGTCCCAGCTCGACACCCGTGGCGTGTCGTCCTCGGCGTGAGGGTTACTCGGCGCGGGGCTGGGCCGGCTGGTCGTAGCGCAAGTCCGGAAGCAGATCCGGCAGCAAGTCGGGCAGCAGGTCCGGTGCCGGGGCGACGTCGGTCGCGCCCCGACGACGCCATGCATCGACGGCGGCCGCGGCAACCGCCTGTGTGCCGGCCGCCATGGCGGCAATGAGGGCGGCGACGACGCCGTCGAGCCACCAGTGATTCGCCGTGACGACCACGGCCAAGATCGTGAGCACGGCGTGGGCCGCCCCGAGCCACCTCCACTGGCTGCGGCCCACCCGGGCGGCATACCAGCCGATGATCACCGCCCAGGCGACGTGAACCGACGGCATGGCGGACAGCTGATTGGCCAGGCCGTCGACGTACGTGCCGTACACCGACTGGCCGTACTCCAGTGCGGTGTCGACGAAGCCGAGCGAGGTGAGTAGCCGGGGCGGCGCGACGGGCACGACCTGGACCACCAAGCACGCCAGTGTGGTCAGGACCACCGTGGTCCGCGCCGTGGAGTACCGGTCGCGGTGCCGCCACCACATCCACACCAAGAAGATGGCCATCCCGTTCAGATGGGCGAACGCGTAGTAGGCGTTGGAGGCGCGGACCAGGCCATGGTGCGGGAGTACCAGTCGCTGCAGCGTGACTTCGTTCGGGAAGTGCAGCAGGTGCTGCATGGCGGCGATCGAGTGCGCCCGTTCCACCGCACCACCCGCCCGGCTGCGCACGAAACGGCCGACGTACTGCCACATCCCGAGCAGCGCCAGCACCATGGCGAACTCTGTGGCGAACGCCCGCGCGGTGGCCCACCGCGGATCCCGAAAGCGGCCCGCCACCAGGGCAAACGCGATCAGCAACCCGGCCAGGGTCGCCGACAGCTGCCAGCTGGGACGGAGCATGGGCATCCAGGCAGTGTCCCGCACGTGATCAGCGACGTTCCACCTGGCATGCTGCACCGGTGCTGCGCTGCGCCCGCCCGAGTTCGCCCGGAGGTTCCGCGGAACCTCTCAGTGGCTTGTGGCGACTCACCGCCGTCCTGGCCTGCGGGGGGTTGCTGCTCGCCGGCTGCAGCTCCGGCGACACGCCGGCAGGCGATGCCCCAGGGTTCAGCACCGGGGCGGACGCGGCGCTGGGCCCGGGGCGGCCGACCACATCCGAGCCGACGCCGACCGCCATGACCCCGCGGCCGACGCCGAGCGGCGGCGCGACCGGGACCCCGTCGCCGTCCGGCTCCGGCGGAGCCCTCACGGCCGCTGACCGGGCCGCCGGGCTGCTGTCCACCCGCCTACCGTGGTCGGGGACCGGCCGGTTGCACACGGTTCCGGGAAAGGCGGCGGCGCCGGGACCGGGGCGAGTGGTACGCGTCCGGGTCGAGGTAGAGGGGGGACTACCGGTCGACGGCGCCGCCTTCGCCCGGTTCGTTCTGGCGACCCTCAACGATCCGCGCAGCTGGGGGCACGACGGATCGCTCACCTTCGCGCGGACCTCCTCCGACGACGCCGACGTCCGCGTCGTGCTGGCGAGCCCGACGACGTCCGCGCGGATGTGCCGCCCGCTGATCACCTACGGCAAACTGTCGTGCGGCATCGGCAGCACCGCCATCCTCACGTTCTACCGCTGGGTGAAAGCCATCCCCGGTTACGGCTCCGACCGCACCTCTTACCGCCATTACGTGGTGAACCACGAGGTCGGTCACACGCTCGGGCATCACCACGTCTATTGCCCAGGGCCGGGCCGGCTCGCGCCGGTGATGATGCAGCAGACCAAGGGACTGCTGAGTTGCCTGCCCAACGCCTGGCCCTACCCGTGACGGGGTCTGGGGCAGCCCCTGAGGGTGGATGCTGGGCGGCATGACGTCCGGCAGCACATCCGGCAGCACATCCGGCGGCACAGCCCAACCCGAATCCGACCTCGTCCCTGCCCGACAGGCGTTGCACGCCATCGCCGAATGCCTCCTGGCAGGACACCAGTGGCGGACGATCGGAACCATCCGGTTGACCGTCACTCCCACTGGCTTCACCACCCGGGAGATGATCGGCGCTCCGAGTCGGCTCGCGGTCGAAGGGACCGACGTCATCCGCGACCCCGACGGGCTGCGCGTCCCGATCGCGGGCACGCTGCTCGCCCTGGCCGATCGGCTCGGCGTGGGCTGCGGTGCGCCGGACGGGCTTTACGCAGAGGGCACGGGCTGCCCGCCGGTTCCTGTCACTGGACGTCTCGTGTTGCGCGTTGACCGCCGTCCTGGCCGCCCTGCGTGACGGCGACTCGGCTTTGCGGGAGTTCGCACGCGCTGACGGACATACCTCGCCCCGCCAAGCCGTTGGGCGACGGCCGGACGGGGCGAGGTGTGGAGCAGTGGCTTTCGTGGTCCCCCGAGTGGCGCTCCTAGTACCAGTGTGGACGGCCACCGATGGGACGTCCGGTGTTGCCGAGCAGGGCCAGCACGGCACCGACAATGAGCAGGATGATGCCGATGATCCACAGGATCTGGATGCCCAGGACGAACCCCAGGATCGCCAGGATCAAACCAAGGATGATCATGTTCCCTCTCCATTGATCGAGGACGTGATCACCGTGCCATCGCCTGACCGCGCCCGCACTTTGAGGTGCACACGCCAGGCGGCCCGTCCCAGCGCGCCGACAGCGACAATGCCCGCTCCCACCAGAACGGATGACACGGGCAGAGTCAACGCGAGGAGCAGGCATCCGGCGACTCCGCCTGCCGCGAGCAGCCGCGCCGCGCGGCGGCCGGGCAACGTCCACGCGGAGGCGTTCGCCACGGCGTAGTACAGCAGGACCGTGAACGAGCTGAAGCCGATGGCGCCGCGCAGGTCGGTCAGCAGGACGACGCCGACGACGAGAAGACCGACGGCGACCTCCGCCCGGTGCGGGACCCGGTACCGGGGGTGGACGGCGGCCAGCCACGGCGGCAGGTCGCTGCGCCGGGCCATCGCCAGGCTGGTGCGGCCGATGCCGGCCAGCAACGACAGGAGAACGCCGAGCGAGGCGAGTGCGCCGCCGATCCGGACCGCTGGTTCCAGGACGTCCAGCGTCCCGGCGGACGCCGCAGCGGCAAGCGGGGCCGGACTGTGGGCGAGGACCTGCGGCCCCACGGCCAGCAGCGCACTGAAGCCGACGACGGCGTAAACAGCCACGGCGATCCCGAGAGCGATCGGCACTGCGCGCGGGATGGTGCGCTCGGGATCGCGCACTTCCTCGCCGAGCGTCGCGATCCGGGCGTACCCCGCGAAGGCGAAGAACAGCAGACCGGCGGCCTGCAGGACGCCGTACCACCCGCCGTCGGTCCAGCCCGTCAGATGCGCGGGGTCGGCCGCTCCACCCGCCGTCGCGGCGACGACGACGGCGGCCAGCGCGACCAGTACGACGACGAGCAGGATGCGGGTGAGCCGCGCCGTCTTGGTCACGCCGAAGTAGTTGACCGCGGCGAGCACGAGTGTCGCGGCCGCGGCTGGTGGGCGCGGGTGGTCCGGCAGGACGTACGAGCCGAAGGTGAGGGCCATCGCCGCGCAGCTGGCGGTCTTCCCGATGACGAAGGCCCAGCCGGCCAGGAACCCCCAGAACGGGCCGAGCCGTTCCCGCCCGTAGACGTAGGTGCCGCCGGATTCGGGGTAGACAGCGGCCAGCCGGGCGGACGAGGTCGCGTTCGCGTAGGCGACCATTGCGGCGATCACCAGCCCGATCAGCAGGCCGGACCCGGCAGCCGCCGCCGCAGGCCCGAACGCCGCGAACACGCCGGCTCCGATCATGGAGCCCAGGCCGAGGGCCACGGCATCCCCCAGGCCGAGGCGGCGGGCCAGGATGGCCGGCGGTGCGTCGCCGCGTGGCGGGGAGTCGTCCCGGGCGCCGTGCTCGTCCACGCGGTCAGCCACGGGCTCAGTATGGGACGTGGCTCATGAACCGGGCCCTTCGTGCCGATGACGATCTCGTGCGTCTTCACAATCTGGGCATTGCCGCCGCCGGCCTCGGCGTCGTCGCGATGGGGTCCGCCGCTGCGATCAGCCTGGTCGTCTATCCGGCGAGCAGTGCGCTGTCCCCGACCTATGACGTCGAGCGCGAGTACAGCGGCACCGCCGCGCTGATTCTGGATCCCCGCACGTTCACCCAGATGAGGAACGTGCCGGTGCGCGGCACGCACCGCATCCGGGTCGAGCAGGTCAGCGGTGACCGCGCCCTGGTGCGGGACACGCAGGACGCCGTCGCCGGCGAGGCGCACCTGCCCGTTCTGAGCCGCCTGTGGTCGGTGGACCGGCACACCCTCGACGGCGCGATGACGGCCTCGACCGACCCGCAGGGCACTGTGGTGCCGAAGGGTCTGACGTTTGGGTGGCCGCACGACGCCTCCTGCCGCGACTACCAGGTGTGGATCGCGGACATCGGCGCTTCGGCGCAGGCGAGGTGTGTGCGCCGTGAGCAGCACGGCGGGATCGCGACCGAGGTGTTCACGACCGAGGTCCGAGATCACCCCATCGCCGACTCCGCGCGCGCGACGCTGCCCGCCACTGTGCCGGTCGCCGTCCTGGAACGCTCCACGGCCGGGATGCCGGTCCAGCAGGCTCAGCTTCGGATGGCGGTGGATGCCGGGATCGTCTCCGACCCGGTGCGACTCTCCTACTCCTACAAGGCCGAGATCACCACGTGGGTGGAACCCCGATCCGGTCGGGTGGTGGACGAGGAGCGGCACGAGGTCCGCACCGTGTACGCCGTGACGGCCGCCACCCTGGCGCCGTTGACGACGATCCAGGACACGACGGTCCGGGACACGCCGCAGACGGTGGCGGCGGCGGTCGCCGGCGCCAAGGCGGAGGCAACCCGAACGCGGCCTTACGGTCCTGCGGCGCAGCTGGCCCTGGCCGGCAGCGGCGCGGTTCTGCTGCTCGTCGGGCTCGTCGGCTACGTCGTCGCCCGTCGTCGGCGCCAGCCGGCACCGCAACCCTGGGAAGAGGCCGACGCCACCCACGCCGGCTCACACTCCGCCGTCTGACCGCGTTCCCCCTCTTCTGTCGCCGATCAAGCAAACCAGGCACGCCTGTGCGCACACCGGGTCCGCCCGTGAGTCACCTCACACGTCGCGCAGGGCGCGGATCGTGTCGACCTCGTCGGGATCGGGTGCCTCCTCGGCGAGGAAGGCCTGGACACACTCGACGGCGACGTCCGGCGCCAGGCGTTTGAGGCTGAGAGCGACGACGTTCGCGTCGTTCCACAACCGGGCATGCTTGGCCGTCCAGGCGTCGAACACCGTGGCGGCTCGCACGCCACGCACCTTGTTCGCGGCGATGGCGGTCCCGGTGCCGGTCCAGCACATGAGCACGCCGACGTCGCAGTCGCCGCCGGCCACGGCCTGCGCGACGTCGCGCGACATGCTCGGCCAGGTGGTGGATCCGGTTACCGCCACCAGTTCGTGCTGCGACTCGATGAACTTCCGGACCGCATCGACGCACTCGTTGGTGTCGTCGCAGGCGAAGGCAATGCGCATGACAGAAGTCTCTCGCCACAGAGGTGGGCTTGCAGAGACCCACCGCCAGACTCGGCAGAAGTCCCTCTGACATCGATATCAGGCCCAGGTTTGACGACTTGTGCCGAGTGTGACGGCGACGGCCGCCTCGACCACCTGGCGCGACATCGCGGCGTAGAGGCGGAATTTACTTCTAGTAGCCACCGATTACTCCGAGTATTCACATGCGCTTGATCCAAATCTCTACTATTACGAGGAGTAGTTGAGTTGTCACTCTCGGGCATTTTTCCCTAACATGTGCGCGCCCACCCGAGATCTTCCCGATTGCTTGAGGAGGGCGCGTGTCTGTCGCCGCCGAATCGGCAATACCCACAGCAATGCCCACTCGCGCAGTCCACCGGCGCCCGCAACAACCGCCGCTGCGCACCCGACTAGCCAGTTTCCTGCCGCGCGGAAACCTTCTGGACGATGACGCCTGGCGCCGGCGTCACGTACTCGTGCGTGCGGTGTTGTTGCTGCACATTCCGGCACTCGCCCTGTTCGGGCTCTACATGGGCCGCGACCCACGTGACGTCGGCCTCGCCATGATTCCGATAGCCGCTTGTCTGTCCCTCGGATTCCTGTTCAAGCGCCGCAGACCGGCGTCCTTCTTCGTCACCGCGGGCATCGTGTACTGCTCCGCCGTCCTCGTCGCCTTCTCCGGCGGCCTGATCGAAGCGCATTTCCACTTCTTCATCATCATCGGCTTCATCGCGCTCTATCAGGACTGGGTGCCGTTCCTCTGGAACATCGTGTTCACGGTGCTCAGTCACGGGCTGGGCTCGATGTACCGCACCGACCTGATGTTCAACCATCCGCACGCCATCCAGAGCCCCTGGACCTGGTCGATCGTGCATGGCGTGGCCGTGCTCGCGGCCTGTGTCGGCGTCGTGATCTTCTGGCGGACGACGGAGATCGAGCAGCAGAAGACACTGCGGCTGCTCAAGGAACTGCGCGATGCCGAGGTCGGCCGGTTCACGTCCGAGCTGTTGGTCAATCTGGCCCGCCGGAATCAGAGCATGCTGTACCGGCAGTTGGACATCATCAATCAGCTCGAGGAGAAGGAAGAGGACCCGGACGCGCTGGCCGACCTGTTCCGCCTCGATCACCTTGCGACCCGGATCCGCCGCAACGCCGAGAGCCTGCTCGTTCTCTCCGGCGAGGAGCCGCCACGGGTCTGGAGCAACCCGGTCCCATTGTTCGACGTCGTCCGCGCGGCGATCGCCGAGACCGAGGACCTCAACAGGGTGAACTTCGTGGTGGACGAGCGCCTGGCCATCGTCGGGCATGCGGTCACCGACCTCACCCACCTTCTCGCCGAGCTGACCGAGAACGCCGTGCGCTTCTCCCCGCCGGGGTCGCGGGTGACGATCCGAACCACGCCGGAGGTCCGCTCCCCCGGCGCCTGGGTGATGACGGTGGAGGACTGGGGCGTCGGCATGCGGCCACAGGACCTCGACATCGCCAACGAGATCCTGGCGAAGCCGCGCAACCTCGACGTCGCGGCCTCCCAGCGCCTCGGGTTGCACGTGGTTTCCCGGCTCGCGCAGCGGCACTCGATCCACGTGTCTCTCACGGCGACGTCGGTTGTCGGCATCACGGCCGGGCTCCTCCTACCGCCGCATCTGTTCGCCCGCGCGCCTCAGCACGCCACCGGCGGCGGACCGAGCACGTTCGGGATCGCACCGCAAAGATCGGATCCGCGCTCGGGTGGGATGACGGCGCTGCCGGGCTATTCGGAGCGCGCCAACTTCCGCACGACGATCGACCTGTCCCAGGATTCCGGCCCGGATCGTGCTCCCGTCTGGGATCCCGGCTGGAGTCCCCGGTGGAGTGCCGACTGGAACGGATGGTGGGAGGCGGAGGTCGAGGAGGTCACCACGCCCGCCGAGGCATCGGTGCTGGATGCCACCACGCTCGACGTCGAAGCCTTGGCGAACGCCATCAACACCGACTCCGAAGGGATCACCTCGGACGGCAGGTACGACGGCCCCTACGACGGCGCTTTCGACGGTGCTTTCGACGGTGCCTTCGACGGTGCCGGGAATGGCAACGGAAACACCAGGAACGGTCACGGGAATGGCCACGGCACTGGTGGCACGGACGCCCCCAACCGCGCTTCGAGCGCGGCGGGCGAGGGGATCGGTGACCGGGCGGGCGAGAGCATGGCACCACCCTCCGGCAACGACCCGGGCGAGGTGCACCTCAACCGGCGCACGCCGCAGGCCAACCTAGCCCCGCAACTGCGCCGCGAGCAGCAGCCGCTCGAGCCGGAGGCGCCGGCTTCGCCGGTGTCACCACCGGACGCCGCCCGCACCCGGGACGCCCTGTCCCGGTATCAAGCGAGCCGGCGAGCGGCGCTCGCCAAGGACGATCCGGAGGGAGGCGAGGAGCAGTGAACGGGGGGAATCCGGGCCGCGGCGCCAGCAATGGCGCGAGCAACGGAGGTGGCCCGCGCAGGCTGGACTGGTTGCTCTCCGACTTCCTGCGCGGCACGCCGGGAGCAGTCCACGCGCTCGTCGTCTCCGGGGACGGCTTACGAGTGGCGGCGTCGGAGCGGGTCGACACCCAGCTGGGCGACCAATTGTCGGCTGCGACGTCCGGCCTGGTGAGCCTGGCCAACGGTACGGCCCAGTTGCTCAAGCTCGGCCCGATGACGCAGACCATCGTCGAACTCGGCGCCGGCCACCTGTTCGTGACGCAGATCAGCGAGGGTGCCGCGCTGGCCGTGGTCGCCGATCGCAGCTGCGACATGGGGATGATCGGTTATGAGATGACGATGCTGGCCGCCCAGGTGGGTCACGCGCTCACCCCGACGGCCCGGGCGAGCCGACCCTGGCCATCGACATGAGGGGGAACGGTCACTACGGATGGCGTGAGGGCGCCCGGGTTGTCCCCGCCTACGCCCTCACCCAGGGGCGGACCCGCCCGGACGGTCACGAGCTGCCCTTGGAGACGCTCGTGACGTCCACCGAGTTCGGGTCGCGGCACCAGGCGGTGCTCCAGCTGGAGTCGCAGCGGATCGTGGCGTTCGCCATCCGGCCCATTTCGATCGCCGAGATTGGAGCGGCGCTGCGGGTGCCGATCGGGGTGGCCCGTGTTCTGGTCAGTGATCTCGCCGAGGCCGGCTACCTCACGGTGTCACTCCCTGTGTCGCTCGATCCGGACGGGCGCCCCGGCCGGGACGTTCTGGAGAGGCTGCTCGATGGACTACGTGCGAGATAACCAGCGACTCATCGCCCTGAAGATCTTGGTGGCCGGAGGGTTCGGCGCGGGTAAGACGACCCTGGTCGGCTCCCTGTCGGAGATCCCCCCGTTGAGCACCGAACAGCAGATGACCGAGCTGTCGGTAGGCATCGACGACGCAGCGGCTGTTCCCGGCAAGACGACCACAACGGTCGCGATGGACTTCGGCCGGATCACCGTCGACAACCAGCTGATCCTTTATCTGTTCGGCACTCCGGGCCAGGACCGCTTCTGGTTCATGTGGGACGAGCTCGCCCGCGGTGCCGTCGGCGGCGTGGTGCTGGTGGATCTGCGCCGCATCGACGACTCGTTCCCCGCCATCGACTTCTTCGAGGACCGCCGCCTGCCGTTCGCCGTCGCCGTGAACCAGTTCCCCGGATCTCCGCCGGCGAGCCACGAGCAGGTTCGCGACGCGCTGGCCATCACGTCGGACCGGCCCGTTGTACGGATGAACGCCAAGGACCCCCGATCAAGCCTCAATACGCTCATCGCGCTGGTCGAGCACGCGATCACGGTCAGCGCGGCGACCGCCTAGTGCCCCGGCGTACGCCGGGCCGGCGGACGATGATGCCGCATCGATGAAGTCCACGGCCGCAGCGACGACGTGGGGGGCCCGCAGGATGCGCCGATGGCCGAGCGACTCCGTGGTGAACATCTCGGCATCCGGCCAGCCTGCCACGAGCCGCTCACTCTCGGCGTACGGGATCTCGGCGTCACGGCGGTCATGCACCACCAACAGGGGCGCCGGCGTGATGCGTCGCACCAGGTCGGGCAGGTCGAAGGCGGACAAGGGCGCTTGGACGCGTCGTTCGATCCGGGTCACCATCCGGCTGGTGATCCGTTCGCCGAAACCGGCGTGCCGGGCGAAGCCACGGATGTACCCCGCGACGCCGGACATCGGCGCCACGAAGACGAGCCGCTGTGGCGCGAGCCCGTCGAGCAGCGCCAGGCCGGTCGCCATCGCCCCACCGGAATGGGCGACGACGGCGAACGCCGGCCCCTCCGCCGCGTCGACCGCCAGGATCGCGTCCCGGATCTCCACCAGCGTCGTCTGCTTGCGCCCGGACGGCCCGGGGTCGGACTGGCCGTGGCTGGGTCCGTCGAACGCCAGTACGCGGTAGCCGGCGGCGGTGAGCGGGCCGACGTAGGCCGCCAGGTCCGTTCGCCGGCCACCCCAGCCGTGGATCAAGTAGACCAACGGTCCCTCACCCCACGTCTCGCCGACGATCTTGCGGCCGTGCAGGCCAATCTCTACGCGCCGTCCTGGTTCGAACCCGGCAGGTTGCCGGCGGGCCGGCACACGCGCGCCGGCGTCCGGGACGGTGAACCACAGCCGCTCGGCCCACCAGGCCCCAAGGTCAGGAAGCGCTCGCTCCAGGACACCGAAGGCCGTCTTGACGACAGTCGTCATCAGCCGATCGATACGAACGGTCGTGCTTTTCCGCAGTGAAACCACGCTCACTGTCATCTCGGCCCCTTCCCGGATCTACTCGGGTTGCTCTGTTTGGCTGTGCTTGGCTGGGCTGGGCTGGGCTTGGCTTGGCTTGGCTCGGCGCTACGCGGCGCGTCTGGCTGCCGCGGTCACCAGCGTTTCGAAAGCATGGCGGGCACGCCGGGCCGCCTGCGGGTCGCCGAGCAGCCTGCTGACATGGTGATAGGCCAGGAACACGCCTTCCAGATCCTGCGCGAACTGCTCCGTGTCGGCGTCCTCACGGAAGTGCCCCTCGCCCACAGCGGTCTGGGCAACGCGAACGATCGTCTCCCACCAATCTCGCTGGTGAGACACCAACGCGTCGCGCACCGGCCCGGGACAATCGTCGAACTCCGTGTTGGCACCGACGAACGGGCACCCACCCGGCATCGCCTCGACCCAGCTCAGCCATCCCTCGAAGAGGGCGCGCAGCCGGGGCTCACCGCGCGGTGCCGCCAGCGCAGGACCAACGACGACGCGCCGGAAGTGCGCCGCGGCGTTGTCCAGCACCTGGATCTGCAGCGCCTCCTTCGACTGGAAGTGAGCGAAGAGGCCGCTCTTGGAGAGGTGGGTGCGCGCCGCCAGCACCCCGATCGTGAGGCCACCGAGGCCGACGCTGCTCGCCAGGCGGGTCGCCTCGTCGAGAATGCCCTGCCGGGTGTCCTGACCTTTCGTCACCCGACTGTTATAGCACGACCGTTCGTTCTGCTCGAGTTTGACGCCTGCCGGTTCACGTGTGGATGTGCGCCCGCCAGTCTGCGGGCACCCGGTTCGCGGGGCCGGGCGAGGACTGGTCCACCGGCCGATTCGACGGCGGGGCAAGCTCGGGCCCATCGGCGGCCTGTTCCGTCCGGTAGTCCCAGAACCAGCTCTCGCCCGGTTCGAAGCTTCGGATGATCGGGTGCCCGGTGGTGCGCGCATGCGCACTCGCGTGCTGCGCCGGCGAGGTATCGCAACAGCCGACGTGCCCGCACTGCGCGCACCGCCGCAGATGGACCCACCACCCGCCGACGCTGTCACATTCCTGGCACCCCGTCCCGCTGGGCGGTACGAGCGGATCGATCCCGTTCATCGCGCCGGTCACTCGGCCATCCCTTCCGATCTCCGCAGCGTTCATCAGCATCGATCAGCGTCCGTCAGCGTCCGTCAGCGGCGGGTGCGACCAGCGGCAGTCGCACCCGGAATCTCGTGTCGCCCGGCTCGGACTCCACCTCGAGGTCGCCGTGGTGCTTGTTGACCACGATTCGCCACGAGATGTCGAGCCCCAGCCCGGTCCCCTCACCCACCGGCTTCGTGGTGAAGAACGGCTCGAAGATCCGTTGCCGGATCTCCCGCGGGACGCCGGGGCCGGTGTCGCAGATCTCCACCACCGCGTGCTTGCCGTCGGTGTCCCGCCCCGTCCGCACGGTGAGCGTCCCGGACCCCGCCATGGCTGCGGCGGCGTTGTCGATCAGGTTGGTCCAGACCTGGTTCAGTTCCGCCGGGTACCCCGGGATCTCCGGCAGTGTCCGGTCGTACTCCTTCACGACCGTGATGCCGGCGCCGAGCTTCCCACCGAGCATGATCAGGGTGCTGTCGAGCAGCTCGTGGATGTCGGCCTCGCGGTACGCCGCCCGGTCCACCTGGGAGTACTGCTTCGCGGCGGCGAGCAGCGTGGAGATCCGGGTGCTGGACTCCTGGATCTCCGTCATCAGCATCTCGGTCTCGATCGTGTAGTTGAGCCAGCGGACCGCGCCCTCAAGCTTTTGCTCACCGACGACGTCGGCCACCTGCTCCAGCCAGTCGAGGTCCACCCCGCCCTGAACCAGGGTCGGCGCCAGGTCCCAGCTCCCGCCGATGCCGTGATCGTCGAGCCAGTCGGCGATGGCGTCCTCCCGGTCCGACGTCTCGATGGGCGTGAGCGTCGGTGCCTTCGCCGCCCGCTCCACCGCCTCCTCCTGCAGCCGGATGAGCGTTTCCAGGGACGTGCGGTCGTACGGCCCGGCGGCGATCAGCCGCAGCTTCTGGCGCATGCCCGCCACCCGCTCCCGCAGTGTTGCGGCTGCCCGCACCGCGGCGGCCGCGGGATTGTTCAGCTCATGGGTCAGTCCTGCGGACAGCGATCCCAACGCCAGCAGTCGTTCCCGCTGACCGACGCTGCTCTTGTAGTTCTGGATGCCGAAGAACAGGCCCTCCAGCAGGTGCAGCGCCATCGGGAACCACTCGCGCATCATCTGCGCGAAACTCCCGGCGTCCAGGACGTAGAACCGTGACGGCACCGTGACGCGCATCGAGTTGTTGTAGATCTGCGGTATCTGGTCGCCGAGGTAGGCCCGCCAGGCGCCCGCGTACACCCCTCGCTGGCTCGTTCTGGTGACCTCGACGTCGTCGGCGCCGACACGCCGCGACAGCACCAGCTCGCCGTCGATGAGCACGTACAGGCAGGTCGCCTCGTCCCCCTCCCGGTACACCGGCCCGGCCGGGAACACCTCGATGCGCCCGTCCCGGCAGAGCCAGTCCAGCTGCTCGTCGGTGAGCTTCTCGAACAGGAAGAGGGAACGCAGTTCCTCCGGGTCGCACGGGAGGGTGGCCCGCTCGTCCCGCTGCGCGGTCACGGCTTGTCCAGGTGTCGGTGCGGTCACAGCTTCTCCAGATAACGGTGGACGAGCAGGATCGCCATCGCGCCCTCCCCGACGGCCGACGCCACCCGCTTGGCCGAGTCGGCGCGGGCGTCACCGGCCACGAATACTCCGGGCATGCTCGTCTCCAGGTGGTAAGGAGGGCGGTCCAAGGTCCATCCGCGCGGGCGCTGCCCGTCGACCATGAGGTCCGGGCCGGAGATCACGAATCCGTCGCGGTCCCGCTCGACGACGCCGTCCAGCCACTCCGTGCACGGCGCCGCTCCGATAAAGGCGAACAACCATTCCGTCGGAACTGTTTCCGTCTTCCCGCTCGGGACGTCCTGCAGCGTCAGCATCTCCAAGTGCTCGTTGCCGTGACCGGCCACAACCTCGGTGCACGTCCGCACGGAGATGCCCGGGTTGTCGGCGATCTGCTGGATCAGGTAATGCGACATGGACTGCTCCAGCGTCGACGAGCGCACCAGCATGGTCACCGATCGTGCCGAACGGGCGAAGTACATGGCCGCCTGGCCGGCGGAGTTGGCGCCGCCGACGATGTAGACGTCCTGCCCGGCGCAACTCGGTCCCTCCATCATTCCCGCGCCGTAGTAGACACCGCGGCCGGTGAGATCCTCCAGGCCGGGCGCCGCCAGCCGCCGGTAGGTGACGCCGGTCGCCAGGATGACGGTGTGCCCCGCGATCGAGCGGCCGTCCGCCAGGTGCACGGTCCGCGCGGAGCCCGTGGCCTCCAGCGCGACGACGTCGCAGGCGGTCAGCACCTCGGCGCCGAAGCGGGTGGCCTGCCGCTGCGCGCGCCCGGTGAGCTGGGCGCCGGACACGCCGTCCGGGAAGCCGAGATAGTTCTCGATCCGCGAGCTCTGACCGGCCTGTCCCCCGGTCGCCGTGCGCTCCACCAGAACCGTCCGCAGCCCCTCCGATGCGCCGTAGACGGCAGCACCGAGGCCGGCGGGGCCCCCACCGACGACGACGACGTCGTAGAAGTCCTGCGCGGGGACGGTGTTCATCCCCGTACGGGCCGCGACGTCCGCCTCACTGGGCTGGATCAGCGCCTCGCCCTCGGTCGTGATCACCACGGGAAGGGCCGTGTCGTCGACCCCGGCTGCGGCCAGGAGCCGCTGACCGTCCGGCTCGTCGGACAGGTACCAGCGATACGGCACCTGGTTGCGGGCGAGGAAGTCCCGGATCTGGTAGGAGTGCGCGGACCAGCGATGACCGATCAGCTTGGTCTCCGGCGCCGGCCGGTAGTCGGCGGCGAGCCAGGCATCGAGCAGCGCGTCCACCACCGGGTAGAGCTTCTCCTCCGGCGGATCCCAAGGCTTGAGCAGATAGTGGTCCAAGTCGACGACGTTGATCGCGTCGATCGCGGCCTCCGTGTCGGCGTATGCCGTGAGAAGGACGCGGCGCGCGGCCGGAAACAGGTCCATCGCCTGCTCGAGGAACTCGATGCCGTTCATCTGGGGCATCCGGTAGTCGGCCAGGATGACAGCCACCTGTTCACCACGAAGCCGGATCTCGCGCAGTGCCTCCAAGCCCTGGTCTCCGGACTCCGCTCGAACGATCCGGTAGGTCTCGCCATAACGACGTCGCAGGTCACGAGCGACCGCACGGGACACTCCGGGATCGTCGTCGACGGTCATGATCGTCGCGCGAACGGGCATGCCGCCATCCTACGTTTGCGCCCGGGACTGGCTGGGTCCGTCCGCCGGCGGCCGCTGCACCCGGGCCTTACGAGGCGGCCTGGAACGCCTCGAGGTTCACGCCGGAGCCTTCCATCGGCCACGCCGGCTTGACATGACGCGCGACGACACAGCGGGCCCGCCCGCCCGCCTTCGCCTCGTACATGGCCGCGTCCGCACGATCGATGAGCTCCTGGGACATCTCCTGGCCGTCCCACAGCGCGACACCTGCCGAGAAGGATTGAGCGAGCGGTGTCGCCTGCTGCAGGCGGGCCACCAGATCCTCGGCCGCCTCGGCGTCGACGCCGGGCAGAATGAGCACGAACTCCTCACCACCCATCCGGGCCACCAGGTCACCGGGACGGAGCACCTCCCGCCACTGGGCACTCGCCGCGCAGAGCAGCCGGTCCCCGGCCGCGTGACCGTAGGTGTCGTTGAACCGCTTGAAGTGGTCCAGGTCCAGCAGTGCCACCGCGAGGCTGTGCGGCTGCCATCGGGCACGCTCGATCTCGTTCGACAGCCGCGTCGTCAGCGCGCGGCGGTTCGGCAGCCCGGTCAGCGGATCCTCCAGGGCCAGCTCCTTCAGCTGGGCGGACTGGGTCTGCACCCGCTTCACCAGGTCCGCCATTCGCGCCACCACGAGCAGAATCAGCAGGGCGGCGGACAGGCCGATCGCCACACCGTCGGTGACCTTCCCGCGGGCGACCTGGACGAGCAGGATGATTGGGCTGACCAGGCAGGCAAGGGAGAGCATGAACAGCAGCAGTGGGCCGAGCTCGTACTCGTCCTGGATCGCGTCGCGCTCGGCCAGGCTGCGCGCCGACGGGTGCAGGGGCGCCGCGGCGGCCACCACGTAGCCCAGCAGGGGAATCACCGTGAGGAGGCCGCCCGCGAACCGGCCGGGCTCCCAGCTCATCTGGTTGACGACCGTCCACGCGACGTCGCAGAGCAGGAACAGCCAGATGGCGCAGGTGAGCAGCCGGAGCGCCGGTGCCCGCCAGCCGCCGCGCAGAAGCAGCCGCGTCAACGCCACGATGATCACCAGGTCGAGGATCGGCGGCGCCACGTTGGAGACCCGGGCCACCAGCGAGTCGGCCGGATCACCGAGCGCCGCGCGGATCAGCACCACCCAGGCCAGCAGGCCTGCGCCGGCCGTGATGATCAGGGCGTCGAGGGCGTGGCTCCACTGGTGGCGGCGGGACTGCCGCCGGATGAACAGCGTCACCGCCACGGACAGGAAGGGGTAGAGCATGAGGTAGAACCACACCGCAGGCGAGGGCCAGTTGTTGTCGTGGAGCACCTCGATGTAGAAGGTCTCGACGACTGCCCCGCTCCCATTGGCTGCTACCGCGAGAGCCACGAAGAACCAGGCCAGCCGAAGTGGGCGCCGCAGGCGGATGACGCCGACGATCGCCACGGCCGCCGACAACAGGCCGATACCGGCCGTAAATGCCATGAATGACCACATTGACTCGGGCGCGAGCATGCTCAGGCCGCTCAGCAGACTGCCTGCGACCAGCCAGCGGTGCCAGGCGGTCTTCTCCATACCGATCACTATCGGCAGCACTGGGGCACGACGACAGCGGTGAACGGCTGGTTCCGATGTTCCCAAACGGCCGAACCGCCCGACGGCGCCGTCACGTCTCGCACATAGCCACAATCGCGCCGGAAGGTGTCTGAAACACCCTCTAGGATCCTCGCGTGGATCTTGGAACCTGGCCGGCCCGCGCCCGCATGCGGCTGGGCGAATCCGCCCGGGCCTTCGCCGCGACGGCACGCAATCGCGGATTGCTTCGCGCGCAGCTGGCCTTCGCCGCCGCATGGACAGCCGAATGGGCCTTCACGGTCGCTCTCGGCGTAGTGGCGTTCACGGACGGCGGGGCTGGTGCCGTCGGCCTGGTGGCCTTCGTCCGGATGGCGCCCGCTGCACTGTTGACCCCGATCAGCGGGGCCGTCGCCGACCGATTTCCGCGCCATCGGGTCCTGCTCTGGTCGTGCCTGATGCGCGCCGCCGCGACGGCCGCGTGTGGAGTGGTCCTCCTGGCCGATGGTCCGAATGCTGCGCTGTACGCCCTCGCCCTGCTAGCGACGGCCGCCTTCACCGTCTTCCGCCCGGCCCACTCCGCATTGCTGCCCGCTCTATGCGTCACGCCCCTGGAGCTGACGAGCGCCAACGTCGTCCGCGGACTTCTCGATTCGCTGAGCACTCTGGTCGGACCTCTGATCGCCGCTGTGCTGCTTCAGGTGGGCACGGCGACGCTCGTGTTCGCCGTCGCGGCGGGCTGTTCACTCGCCGCCGCCGCACTCCTGATGGGGATCTCGTATGAGTCGCCCCCGTCGGAGCCTGCACAGCCGCTGGCGCGGATCGCTCGCGAATCGCTGGACGGATTCCGCGCACTGACCCGGTACCGGGCCGCGGCCCTGGTGATCGGCGCTGCGCTGGCGCAGACCTTGACCCGGGGAGCCCTGAACGTCTTTCTCGTCGTGGTCGCCTTCGATCTCCTGCAGCTCGGATCACCCGGAGTCGGCCTGCTGACGGCGCTTCTCGGCGTGGGGGCCGTCCTTGGCTCGCTGGGCGCGTCGATCTTCGTCACCGGTCGGCACCTTGCCGTCATCGAAGGCATCGGCGTGGCCCTGTGGGGGTTGCCACTCGTGGTCACCGGCGCGCTGGCAGGTCAGCCCGTCGTCATGGTCGCGATGGGCGTCATCGGTATCGGGAACGCACTGGTCGACGTCGGCCTGTTCACGCTCGTGTCGCGACTGGTCCCCGAGGAACTGCTGGCGCGCGTCTTCGGCGTGCTGGAGAGCCTCATCGCCCTGACGGTTGCGCTCGGCTCGGTCGCGACCCCGTTCGCGATCGATCTGCTCGGGATCCGGGGAGCACTCGCCGTCCTGGGCTCACTCGCCCCGCTGTTCGTAGCCCTGGCGTGGCGAGGTTTGCGGTCCATCGACGCATCCGTAGCGCATCGCGACGAGGAGATCGAGGTGCTCAAACAGGTTCCGATGTTCCGCCCGCTCCCCATGCCGGCGATCGACCTTCTGGCGACGCATATCCGCTACGACGACTGCTCGACGGGCGCCGAGGTCTTTCGTCAGGGTGACCAGGGCGGCGACTACTACGTGATCGTGCAGGGTGAGGCCGAGGTGATCGGGGACGGTGACGTCATCCGCACGATGGGGCCTGGCGAGGGCTTCGGCGAGATCGCGTTGCTGCGTCACTCCCGGCGCACCACCACGGTCCGAGCCCGCACACCGCTCACTCTGCTAGCGCTTGCGCGGCGTCATTTCGTCGCCGCAGTGACCGGCTACGCTGCGGCGACGCGGGAGGCGAACTCTGTCGTCAGTGGGCGCCTGGCGAGGTTCAGTCCGCGACCTGGGCAGGGCGGGCCCGATCCGGGCTGACGCCGTGCTCACTGACACCGTGCTCACTGACACCGCCGTCCTCACCGGCGCTGCCGTCCTCACCGGCGCTGCCGTCCTCACCGGCGCTGCCATCCGCACCGGCGCTGCCGTCATCGCTGGCCGCGAACGAGCGCGTGGTGGAGCCCGCGACTCCCTGCACGAGAGAGGCGAACTCGAGCGGCACCACGAACTTGGTGGACGGCGAGGAGCCGACCTGCTTGAGGGTGTCCAGGTACTGCAGGGTCATGGTGTTGGCGTCGACCGTGCGGGCCACCGTGAAGATCTTGCCGAGCGCCACCGAGAGTCCCTCCGCCCGCAAGATCGCGGCCTGCCGCTCCCCTTCCGCCGTGAGGATGAGGGCCTGCTTCTGGCCCTCGGCCACCGTGATCGCCGCCTGCTTGGAGCCCTGCGCCTCCGTGACAACGGCGCGGCGGGTGCGTTCCGCCGACATCTGCCGCGTCATCGCCTCCTGGACCGTGTTCGGCGGGATGATCTCGCGCACCTCGACGTTCGTGACCTTGACTCCCCAGCGTTCGGTGATCTCGTCGAGCTTGGAACGCAGCGTCTCGTTCATCTGCTCCCGCTTGGACAGCACGTCGTCCAGGCTCATGTCGCCCACGACGCTGCGCAGCGTGGTGGCGGCGATGTTCTGGGCGGCTCCCGCGAAGTACTGGACCCGCAGGACGGAGACCACGGCGTCCATCACCCGGTAGAAGATGATGAAGTCCATGGCGATGTTGGCGTTGTCCTCTGTGATCGCGGTCTGCCGGGGGATCTCCAGGTAGAGCTCGCGCAGGTCCACCCAGACGACGCGGTCCACCACTGGGATGATCAGCACCAGGCCCGGACCGCGCGTGCCGACGCAGCGCCCCAGCCGAAACAGAACGAGGCGCTGGTACTCGCGGACGATCTTCACCGAGAAGCGGACCAGGAGCACCAGCAACAGCAGGGCGACGCCCAGGGCCACGTAAAAGCCGATCATTCCCTCAGGATCCTTCCGTTGTGCCGGGAGGTTCGCCCCGCTCCGGCTCCACGACCAGATGCAGCCCCCGGCGGCCGACGACGCGCACCCCAGACCCGCTTTCGATGGTTCCGGCGGCCGCCTCGGCGCTCCAGCGCTCCCTGCCCACCCAGACCTCACCGGATGGGCCGAGTGTGCCGAGCGCGCGACCCCGGGTCCCGATCAGTTCGTCGTGGTCCGACGGCCGCGGCATCCGGCGCGCCGCGAGAACAGCCCGGACGACGCCCCCGAAGAAGGCGGCGACGGCGAGGGTCAGCACGCCCAGCAGCCAGTACGAGACATGGACGGCACCCGGCACTCGCGGGTCGAAGAGCAACAAGCCCCCGAGGACGAGGCAGGCGAGGCCGCCGATCAGCGGCAGGCCGAGACCCGGATGCTTGAGTTCGACGAGGAACAACACGACCGAGGCGGCGAGCAGCAGCAGTCCGCCCAGCCGGACGGGCAAGATGCCGAAGGTCACGACGCTCGTGACGAGGAGCAGGGTGCCGACGACTCCCGGCAGCGAGATCCCCGGATGAATGATCTCGATCACGATGAGGATCAGACCGACGTAGAAGAAGAAGAAGGCCAGACTCGGATCGATCAGGCCGTGCATGAGGGTGACGCCGAAGCCGGGACTCTGCACCGTGACCATGGCTGCGTGGGTGGCAATGGTGACCCTGCCCGCGGCCGTTTGAACGACGCGGCCGTCGACCGCCTGCAGCAGGCCGGAGACGGAATCCGCGAGCTTGTCGGCGACGGGCGGCGTCATCCCGACGGCGTGCTCCGCGGAGATACTCGCGGAGTCGCGTACTGCGGACTCTGCCCAGTCGGCGTTGCGATGGGTTCGTTCGGCGAGCGACCGGATGTACGCGACCGCGTCGTTGGTGACCTTCGTCTGCTCGATCGAGCCGACGACACCCACGGGATGAGCGGCCCCGATATTGGTGCCCCGGGCCATCGCGTTCACCGGGCACGCCAGCATGACGAATGTTCCCGCCGACGCTGCACGTGCTCCAGCCGGGCCGGTCCAGCAGATCACCGGCACCCGGGAGGCGAGGATCGCCCGGATGATGCGGCGCATCGAGGAATCGAGGCCGCCCGGAGTGTCGATCCGCAGCACGACGGCCGCATCTCCTGCGCTGTTTGCGGACTTGATCCCCCGGTCCAGGTACCCGGCCACGAACGGGTCGACCGGGCCGTCCAGCGTCAACTGCCGGACGGTGGCCTGCCCGGCCGCGGTCTGCCCGCCGACGCTCATCCGGTCGCGCGCCTGTGCATGGGCGGCCAGCGTGACCGAGCCGGTCAGCAGCGCCCCCAGCACCAGTGCCGCTGCGGCGGCCCAGCGCGCGCGCATACCCCATAGTGCGCCTACCGTGACGAACTCGGTACGCCAGGGATCGGGCCGGCAAACTTCGCCGGGTGCTACCTCACTCGCACCAGCAGGTACGCCGCGATCACCGTTCCGGCCAGCGCGCCGCCGTAGCAGACGGCGGCCAGCAGCCGGTTCAGATGCTGGATCTGCAGGCCGTCGTACAGCGTGTACCGGAAGCGGTGTGCCCAGTGGAACAGGGACAGCGTGAACACGCCGAAGAGCACGAGCATCGTGAGCGGGTTGCGCAGCAGGCCATGCATGTCCTGATACGACGGCGGGTCCAGCCAGCCCAGCGGAAAGGCCAGCGCGAGCAGCACCAACAGCACGGGAAGGACCAGCGCGGCCGCGACGCCGCCGGCGCTGAACAGCAGCCAGGGGAACGGATCCAGGGACCGCTTCCGCATCGCCGCCCCTCCTCAGCCGCGCAGGATCAGCCAGGCGACGAACGCCGAGACCACGATCCAGCCGGCGTACACCGACGCGACGATGCCCGCGTCCGGCACGGGTCGCCCACGAAGCCGCACCGCAACCGCCTTGGGGGTCAGTTGGAACCACGTCACCGCGTGGTACAGCACGAATGCCAGCGTGACGACGTTGAGCGCCACCACCCAGGGCGTGTCCGCCCAGTCCAAGAACCCGGCGTAACTGTCCGGCCCGCTGCCCACGGCGTAGATGAAACGCAGCAGGAAGACCACCGTCCAGGCGACGAACACGCTGCTGATCTCGCGCAGGATGAACGCGACGTAGGAGCGCCGGCCCAGCCACCACCAGGTCGACATGCGGGGGCGGTACCAGCGCGGGTGGTACTCGCGGTAAGGCGGCGACACGCTCATCGCGACCCCCGCGGGAGCAGGAACGCCTTCAGCGACTCCATCGCCGCCGTCAGTTTGTACCGCTGGATGGCGCCGGCGGGATCGACGTCCTTGGGGCAGGCCCGCGTGCACTCGCCGACGAACGTGCAGGACCACAGGCCGTCGTGCTGGTTGAGGACATCGAGCCGGTCGGCCGCGCCCTGGTCGCGGCTGTCCAGGTTGTAGCGCTGCGCCAGAGCCACCGCCGCGGGCCCGATGAAGTCCGGGTCCAGGCCGTAGACCGGGCAGGCCGAATAGCACAGCATGCAGTTGATGCACATGCTGTACCGCTTGTACTCGTCCATCTCCTGCGGCGTCTGGAGGAATTCCCCGTCGTCTATCGGTTTCTCGTCGTCGCGGACGATCCACGGCTTGACCGTCTGCAGCTTGCGCATGAAGTCGGACAGCTCGACGACGAGGTCGCGGACCACCGGGAAGTTCCGCAGCGGTTCCACCCGTACCGGCCCGGGCAGGTAGTCGGTCAGGAACGTCGCGCAGGTGAGCTTGGGGTCGCCGTTCACCGTCATCCCGCAGCTACCGCAGATCCCCATCCGGCAGGACCAGCGGTAGGACACGCTGCCGTCCAGCCGGTCCTTGACGTAGTTGAGCCCGTCGAGGATCGTCCATTCCTCCCGCACCGGGACGGCGTACGACTGCACGGTGGGGGCCGCCTCCCGCTCAGGACGGTAGCGCGTCACCTCGAGCGTGATCTGGTCGGCCATGGCGTGCTCATCTCCCGTAGACGCGTTCGCCGGGGGGCAGGCGGGTGATCGTGACGGGCCGGTAGGTGATCCGCGGTGTCCCGTTGTCGGCGCGGTAGGCCAGGGAATGCGCGAGGTAGTGCTCGTCATCCCGGGCTGGGTGGTCCAAGCGCTGGTGAGCGCCGCGCGACTCCTTGCGATGCAGCGCGCTGTGGACGATGCTCTCGGCGACATCCAGCATGCAGCCCAGCTCCAGTGCTGCGACGAGCTCGGTGTTGAAGGTGTGACTGTGATCCTCGATGGACACCGAGCCGTAGCGCTCCTGCAACTCCCCGAGCCGGGCGGCCGCCTTTTCCAGCGAGTCCCCGCTGCGGTAGATGCCCGCACCCTCCTCCATGGTGTCCTGCATCTCGGTGCGCAGATCGGCCATACGTTCCCGTCCGCCGGTGCGCCCGAGCAGCCCCTGCAGCCGGCGGATCTCGTCACGCCCTTGGGCCTCGGCGGCGGGACTGGGATCTGCCGCTTCGCCGACGTACCGAGCGGCCGCCCGTCCGGCCCGGGCACCGAACACCAGCAGTTCGGGGAGCGAATTCGACCCCAGCCGGTTGGCGCCGTTGATGCTGACGCAGGCCACCTCGCCGGCAGCGTAGAGACCCGGCAGCGGGGTTGCGCCGTCGAGGTCGGTGCTGACCCCGCCCATCATGTAGTGGATGACCGGACGCACCGGGACCAGCTCCCGCAGCGGGTCGATGTGCTCGTACTTCAGGCACAGCTCGCGCACGAACGGGAGCTTCGTCTCGATGACCGCGGCGCCGAGGTGACGCAGGTCGAGGTGGACCACCGGGCCGTAGGGCGTCATCACTGCCCGGCCCTTCTCCACCTCGTGGACGAACGCCTGTGACAGCCGGTCCCGCGGGCCGAGTTCCATACTGCGCAGCACCGGTTCCGGCGTCGGGTCTCCGAGGTTGTAGTCCTGCAGGTACCGGTAGCCGTCCTTGTTGAGCAGCCACCCGCCCTCGGCACGGGCGGCCTCGGTGATGAGGATTCCGGTGAAAGGCAGGCCCGTCGGGTGATACTGCACAAACTCCATGTCCTTCAGCGGCGCCCCCGCACGGTAGGCGAGGGCCATGCCGTCTCCGGTCTTGATGTTGGCGTTCGTGGTGAACGGGAAGACCCGCCCGCATCCGCCGGTGCAGAGGATGACGGCCTTGGCGGTGATGACCTCGGCCCGCCCGGACATCAACTCGACGGCAACCAGGCCTTGGACCCGTCCGTCGTCAACGAGCAGCCGCGTGGCGAACCATTCGTCGTAGCGGATCACGCCGTCGTACTTCAGCGCCGTCTGGAACAGCGTGTGCAGCATGTGGAAGCCGGTCTTGTCCGCGGCGAACCACGTTCGCATCTTCTTCATGCCGCCGAAGGGGCGGACCGCGATGTGCCCGTCCGGCTGCCGGCTCCAGGGACAGCCCCAGTGCTCCAGCCGCAGCAGCTCCCGCGGGGCCTCGTTGATGAACACCTCGACGGCGTCCTGGTCACACAACCAGTCCCCACCGGAGACGGTGTCGTAGAAGTGCTCCTCGAGGCTGTCGTCCGGCGCGATCACGCCGGCCGCGCCGCCCTCCGCCGACACGGTGTGACTGCGCATCGGGTAGACCTTGGACACCACGGCCACGCGCAGGCGGGGATCCGTCTCTGCCAGTTCGATCGCCGCCCGCAGTCCCGCGCCGCCGCCTCCCACGATGAGGACGTCGTAGGCGGCGGTCATCTGTCTGTCAGGCCTCGTGCATGGACGAGTGCTCGTCCGCGCGAATCTTGCCGTGATGATCCACAGTTTGGTGCTGGACAGATCCGTCGTGGTACTGCCGACGAGTGGTCTGGCAGCCGCAGTCCCACGCCAGGTGTTCGAAGACGTAGCCCTGCTCGTCGTCGTCCAGCACACGCGCGCCGTCGGTGGTACGCCCGCACGGCGCTCGCTGAGCAGTGAACCGGGTATGCACGCTCATGGTGACGTCCTTGTCAGCACGGGTCGCGTCCCATCATCCGCCCGCGACGGGCCGGGACGGAAGCCTTCGGGCGTATTTCGGGCATGTTTCGGCCCGCGTGGGCGGCAGGCCGCATCCTTCCCGCCGAAGTGACCCAGTTACCCGGTCACTTCGGCGGGACGAATGAGCTTTCCCTGCTCAGCGCCGGTCACACCCGGATGACGGCGATCCGCGCCATTCCTTCCAGGACCGAAAAGTCGTCATTCTGCGTGACAACGGGCAGTCCTCGGCTGGCGGCAGTCGCTGCGATCCATAGGTCGTTGATGTTGATTCGGCGTCCGGCTTCCGCAAGCTGAACTCGCAACTGCGCCCAGAGCCGAGCGGCGGCAACGTCCACCGGCAGGATTTCGATCTCACCGAGCGCGTCTACCGTGGCCATCCGCCGGGCCCGCGTCTCGGTATCCGGGGCCGCCAGGACGCCCGCGTGCAACTCGGCCAGCGTGACAACCGAGATCGCCGACTCCTCAGGCAGCAGCTCCTCGTTGAGCCGGCGCCCCGATTCGGCCGCGATGAAAACGCTGGTGTCCAGGACCCCGCCGGACCTCACCGGATCGGCCCGAGATCGTCCGTTGTGTCGCCCGCCAATTGCTCAAGATCATGGCGCAAGGCCGGATCCGCCTGAGCCGTCCGAAGGATGCGGACCAGTTCGGCGCGCGGCAGCCACCTGCGACGAAACTGCTGAATGGGAACCAGCCGCGCCACACCGCGACCGTTGACGGTGATGACGACATTCTCGCCGTTTTGAACGCGCCTCAGAACATCAGCGGTGTTGTTTCGCAGTTCACGGGAGGCGATCTCGGACACGCTACGATCGTAGCACAATTGTAGCCCTGCGGCGTTCTTCCCTGCCTGATCAGAACAGCTGGAGCTGGCCGGGCGACACTGGGCGCGGCCGACCACCGGTTCGTCGCCTGACCGGCCGACTGGACCGAATCGCGGGAAGCGGTTGCACCGTGTTCAGCCAGTCGGTGAGCCACGCTCCCGATTCGACTCGGGGCAAGGGCTTGGGCGGGCGGTCGAAGCCGTTCGGCGTCCAGGGCGGAGGGTCGTCGCCCACCAGCGCCCACGGCGAGTAGCCGAGCCGGATGTCGCGCGCGGACAGCACCGCGGCGAGCCGGTCGGCGTCCAGCGGGAGCCGGAGGGCCGCAAGATCGGGCAGGTCGAGGTCGGACCGCATGGTCATCAAGCGCCTGTTGCGTTCCAATTCGGCGCGGACGTCATCGGTCGCCAATCGCGCCGTAACCAGCGGCCCGACGACTGCCGCGACCTCCGCGATCCGGCCTCCGTCGATCGCGTCGTACACGGCGTCAAGCCCGGAGAAGACGGAGAGCAGCCGGGCCGCCGTCTTCTCCCCCACCCCGGGCGCGCCCGGCAGGTTGTCCGAAGGATCGCCACGGAGGGCCGCGAAGTCCCGATACTGCCCAGGGGTGACCTGGAAGATCTCCGACACTGTCTCCGGCGTGACCAGGGGTGAATCCTCGATGCCGCCGTTCATCACGCGCAGCACCGACGTCGTGGCGTCGATCAGCGCGAAGGAGTCACGGTCACTGGTTACCAGCACTGCCCGCCAGCCGCCGTCCCGGGCCAGCGCCGCCGCCGAGGCGAGCACGTCGTCGGCCTCGTAGCCTCGGGCCGTCACCACCTGCATCCCCGCATCCCTCAGCAGGACGGGAGCGCCGGTCGCCTGGGCCTCCAAGTCCGCCGACTTGTCGGGCCGCTGGGCCTTGTACCCCGGGAACTCAGCCTTCCGCACGGAATGCTCGAGGCAGTCGAATCCGACCACGAGCGCCTCGGGCCTGACCCGGGCAGCGGCGGCAGCAATGAAACCGAGCAGGCCTCGCGACCCCCATGTCGGCCGGCCGTCACGGTCGATCTCCCCGCTGCCGTCCCAGGCGTGGTGCGCCCGGTGCAGCAGGCTGTTGCCGTCGATGGCGAGCAGCACGGGCGGCGTCACGCACCTAGAATGCCGCGCCGCGGGGTCCTTTGGAGGAGCGGGACGGGATTCGGCGCAAGTTTCGGGCGCACCTGCCGCGAACGGCGTCTCGGGGCTCGCATCGGAGTGCCTGGATCGTGGAAGGTGGCGGCATGGTTGCGGACCTCGACATCGCCCGATGGCGATTGCGCACTCAGCACCTGGTCTCGCCATACGCCACGTCGGGTAGCGAGGTGATCGGTTCCCTGCTTGCCGTTCAGGCGGAAAACCCCGGGCAAGCTGCGTGGGCCGTCGCCGCACGAACCCAGAAGCCGGACGCGGCCGATTTGGCGAAGCTGCTCGACGACGGCAGCGTCGTGCGAACACACGTGCTCCGGCCGACCTGGCACTTCGTGCGGGCCGAGGATGTCGGCTGGCTGCTCGACCTCACCCGCCCCCGCGTGCACCGGGTGACCGCAACTCAGCTACACAACGCGCACGGCCTCGACGACCGCGGGATTGACCGGGCGATCGAGGCCGTCATGGAGGCCTTGGCCACGGGGGCGCACCTCACTCGCGCACAGATGGCCGAGGAGTTGCGTGGGCGCGGGACTCAGGCCGACGGCCAGATGCTGATGATCCTGCTGGCCCATGCGGAATTGGCTGGGCTGATCTGCAGTGGTCCAGTGATTGACGGCGATCACACCTATGCGCTCATGAGTCGTCGCGTGCCGGCGCCGCGTCGGCTGGAGCGGACCGAGGCCCTCGCCGAGCTTGCCCAGCGGTATTTCACCGGGCACGGCCCGGCGACCGAGCGGGACCTCGCCTACTGGGCCTCCCTGACCGTGACCGACGTGCGCGCCGGGTTGCGCGAGGCAGGTGATCGTCTCGGCTCGTTCGAGCACGACGGGCGCACGTTCTGGCACGCTCCCGGGCGGCCACCACGCGGACCCCAGGGACCCGCCGGGCACCTCCTGCAGATCCTCGACGAGATGTACCGCGGCTACCAGGACACCCGTTGGGTGCTCGACGCGGCCGGCCAGGTACCGCGGGTTCGGGAGTCCGCGATTGGAATGGCTCTGGTGGATTCGCAACTCATCGCCACCATGAGGCGCACCGTCACCGACCGCTCGGTTCAGTTCGATCTGCGGCCGTACCGACGCCTGACGGCGCCGGACCTGGACGCTCTCGAACAGGCCGCAGCCCGGTACGGCGAGTTCCTGGGGCTTCCTGCCCGGCTCGTCATGACCTGAGGTGATGTGGCCCTTCAGCCGGCCACAGCGGCGAGCCCGCGGCGCAGTTGGCGCTCGAGAGCCCAGTAGTCGACCTCGATCCCGCGCCGGGGTGCAGGGGCGTGCCGTCGCGAGGCTTGACGGCGGATGCGGGCTTCGATGTCGTTCGGCCGACGCAGCCGCCCGCTGATGTGCAGCGCCGCGATGCGGGCTTGGTAGTCGGCGAGCCGCCAGATGCACCCGATCGACTGGAAAAGGCCGATGAAATACAGGCTGGGAATGGTTGGATGCATCATCCTCAGATACAGCGGGAATGCGCCCGTGATCTGGCTGCTCAGGAACGGGAAGCTCACCCGGAAGCCGGTCGCCATGACGATGGCATCGAATTCTTCGGCCTGGCCATCGGTGAAGTGGACGGTCCGACCCTCATAACGGTCGATGCCGCGCCGCACGACCACCCGGCCGTCCCGCACCGCCCTGAGAACGCCGGAATTCACGGTGGGAGGGGTCACCAGCGGCGCAGTTGTCGGGCTCGGTAGGCCGTGGTCCTCCCACGCTCCGATCGCCAGCCGCAACCAGCATTTCAGCGCCAACCGGAGCACGGGGGGCGGCAGTTTGTTGTGCCAATAGGCGTAGACGACGTCGACGGGCCGTCCGAAGATCAGATTCGGCACGATGTACGTACCGCCCCGCACGCTCAAGCCAGTGCGCGCGGCAACTCGGGCCACGTCGACGGCGATGTCCGCCGCGGAGTTACCGGCGCCGACGACGAGTACGCGCTTGTCACGGTACGCGTCCGCGCGCTTGTATCCCGAGGAGTGAACCGTTGTTCCGGTGAATCCACCGGTGTATTCAGGCATGAACGGATCCCGATGGTGGCCGGAGCAGACGACCAGGTGGTCGAAGGTCTCGGTTCGTGCGGCGCCGTGCGCGTTGACGTGGACGGTCCACCGGCCGTCGTCGTCCAGACTGCACCGCTCGACTCTCGTGCCGGTCTGAATGTGCGGCTCGAGCCCGAACGTTCGCGCGTAGTCAGTGAAATAGGCGAGCATCTGCCGGTGCGTGGGAAAGTCCGAGTACTCAGCCGGCATGGGAAAGTCGAGAAATGAGGCCAGACCCCGTGAGGAGATGGTCCGGGTGTGGGCATGCACGCTGGGCCGGCCGGGATCGTCCGTGAACGCCCAGTTACCCCCGATCCTGTCGTGCTCGTCATAACAGACGACGTCGGTGCAACCGACCTCGAGCAGGTTCTTCACAGCGGCCAGGCCACACGGTCCGGCACCGATCACGCAGGTTCGCGTGTCCCGTCTCACGCTTGCTCAGCCTCGGCCGGCAGGCGTACGTGCCGCGTTCGGGCCGGCTCGGCGACCCGCCAGGTCCAGGCGGTGCGCACGATGTACGCAGTGCACGCGATCTCAAGGACGCTGAAGAAGACGTAATACGCGGTGGGCGCTCCCCCGACGAACAGCGTGCCGGCCTGCACCACCGTCATGACCGAGCCGGCCATGAGGTTCGCCCAACGGCTCGCGGTGGGGGTCAGGAATCGGGACAGCAGCACCATGGCCATCGGGATCTCGACCAGGACGGCGGCCCCGAAGAGGAAGCCGTGGGAGATGCCGATCCCGTTCACCGTGCCGGTGAGGAACTGCTTGAGGAGGTCGTGATCCATGAGCCCGAGCACGTCGCAGTAGATGTAGTTCAGCGAGGCGAAGGTCCACAAGAGCGAGAGCCTCGCCGGCGGCTGCATCCCGCTCGGTGCGTCTGTGGTGATGGTGGCTTGCATGGATGGTCCTCCCGCGCCGCGGAGCCAGTGCTCGCCGATCAAGAACACCAGCAGTGTCGTCCACGAACGGCTGAGCCGGGCATCCGGGAGAGCCCCCAGCCGTCCCGGATCCGACCCTGATCTCGTCGGTCGGCTCGTCCTCGCCGACGAGGGGGCGCGCGAGCGAGCAGGTCCCTTGGGTAGCTGCCGCCGCCGACCCGGCGGCTCAACCGGTGAGCGGGCAGAGCCGTGGCTCTCGGGTCCCGGCATCGCTGGTGAGGGTGATCGGCGCGATAGTGGCCAGCGCGTCCCGGACGGTACACACGATCTGGTCGACGGCCGCCGTGGACAGCGTCGTGACGTCGGCCGAAACGACGACATCGACGTCGCCGGACGCATCGGTGGTGACGGTGACCGGATTGAGTCCGGGTGGGACCTCGCTCGTCAGGTTCGCGGCTCGTTCGTCAGCGTTGGGCCCGTGCTGGAGCAACGTCAACGTCTGCGTGGGCCACACGGGCTGGAGCTGGCGCATCGGGCGAACCACCGGCGTCAGCGCGGAATTGGCGAGGAAGTACAGCGTCACGCCGCTCACCTGTTCCGTGGGTGCGGGAAGGCCGGTGATCACTCCGCTCGGCCGCACCCCGCAGCCCGCGACGAGCACGCCGATCAGCCCGAGACAGGCCAGCAGGTACCGTCTGGTCATCGCGTGTCTCCGATTTCGTGGTCGGGCCGCGGCAGGTGGAGGGTGAAGACCGCTCCGGCGCTGGGCCGGTTGGCGGCGGTCAGGCTGCCGCCGTGCAACCGCGCGTTCTCCCAAGCGATGGCCAGGCCGAGGCCGCTCCCCTCGGAACGGGCCCTGGCGGTGTCGGCCTTGTAGAACCGGTTGAACACGTGCGGCAACACGTCTGGGGCGAGACCTGGCCCGCTGTCGCTGACCTCGACATCCAGCTGGTCTGGGCGGACGAGCGTCCGCACGGCCACCGGGGGCGCGCCGTGCTGGAGCGCATTGCTCACCAGGTTCGCGATGATCACATCAAGCCTGCGAGGGTCCAGGCGTGCGACGACGCCGAGGGGTAGGTCGGTCTGCACGCGCTCGGACCAGCCGCGGGCGCGCAGGGTCGCGCGGATCGCCTCCGCCACGTCGACGTCGTCGAGCGCGAGCGTCGCGGTGCCGGCGTCGAACCGGCTGATCTCGATGAGGTCGTTGACCAGCCGAGTGAGTTTGTGCGTCTCCTCGCTGACCAGGCGGGCGGCCTGTCCGGCGTCACCGGGCAGGCGTTGCGCCTCGTCGTCGAGGACGTCGGTGACGGCCGTCATCGCAGCCAGTGGCGTGCGTAGCTCATGCGAGACGTCGGCCACGAACCGCCGTGCCTCGGACTCCATCCGGCGCAATTCGCCGACGTACTGTTCCAGCGTTTCGGCGGTGTGGTTGAACGTGCGCGCGACGTCGGCCAGCTCGTCCGTGCCGCGGACCCGGGCGCGAGCAGTCAGGTCTCCCTCGCCCAGCCGGTTGGTCGCGCGGCGCAGCTCGCGCACCGGGCCGAGAACTCCGCGGCCGGCCAGCAGCGCCAGCAGCACGGCGAAGACCAGCGCAACCGCGCCGGAGAGCCATGCCTGGGTGGCGAGTCGGCCGATGCTCTGCTGTTCGAGATGCAGGCCGCGCACTACGTAGATCTCCAGACCGGACGGCAGCGTGGCACCATCGCGCTGGACGAGTCTCACTTGGGTGCCGATGACGAGCACCGGGTTTCCCTTGGTCGATACCCGTTGCCACACAACGCGGCCGTCCCGGACACCGACCCGGAGCCTCCACGGCAGTGTGTCCGGGTCCGGGCCACCGGTCGAGTGGCGATCGTGATAGAGGGCGACCGCGGCGTTGTCAGGGTCGGACAACCTATCGGCGATCTCGTCGAGCTCGGCCTGGCTGGGTGGCAACCCAGCGAGTGGGAGCAGGGTCTCGATCCGCTCGGTCATCGTCTGCACCGCAGTGTCCTGCGTCTTCTGCAGGATGATGTTGCGAGCCTGCACGTAGTCGACGCCGGCGACGAGCACTGCGGTGCTCACGCCGAGCGCCACGAAGGCCACCAGCAGGCGGGTGCGCAGGCTCCTGGCTCCGCCCAGAAGCCGACCCGCCGCGTTCACAGCGGTCCGAACCGGTAACCGAAGCCCCGCACGGTCTGGATGAACACCGGCGCCGCGGAATCGTCCTCGATCTTCGCCCGCAGCCGCTGCACGCAGGCGTCCACCAGCCGGGAGTCGCCGAGGTAGTTGTGTTCCCACACCAGTGCCAGCAGTTGCTGCCGGCTCAGCACGCGGCCCGGTGTAGCCGACAACTCCAGCAGGAGGCGCAGCTCGGTGGGCGCGAGACTGACTGGCTCCCCCTGTTTGCTGACCACCAGCGCTGCCCGGTCGATGGTGAGGTCACCATGTCGCTCCACCGGTGGTGGGCCGACGATCGCCGGGCCACCAGCGCTGCGCCGCAGCACGGCCCGGATGCGCGCCTCGAGCACCCTCGGCTGCACCGGCTTGACCACATAGTCGTCAGCACCGGCCTCTAGCCCGGCCACGACATCTATGTCGTCGTTGCGGGCGGTCAGCATGATGATCGGCAGGTCGCCGGCGGAACGAATCCGGCGGCAGATCTCGAATCCGTCCATCCCCGGCAACATGAGATCCAGCACCACGACATCGGGCGGCGTGATGCGCAGCAACTCAAGCCCCTGCTCACCAGTCCCGGCGGTATCGACCGCATGTCCCTGCCGAGTCAGCGCGAGTTCGAGACCGGTACGTACCGCGCGGTCATCCTCGATCAACAGCACTCGAGACATGGGCCTCACTATCTCAGCGTTGCCCAGCGACCACGCTCCGATCCAGCCGCGCCCCGGACCAACACGCTCCCCGCGGGTGTCAGCTAGCTGTCCGGCCGGGTTCTCCACGTCCGGCTTCATGGTCGGCGACGTCTGTCCCAGTGATGTCCGGGGCGTGTTCCGGTTCTGTCACGAATCACCGCCTCCGGCAGTACGTGTCGGACTTGTTCCCGGCTGTGGCCCTCTCGTGACAAAACGTGGATCAGGCGCGCGCATTCGCTGCCGACAGTGGGCGCCATGGTCGAAACCGAGTCCTGCTCTGAGCGGCTGCGTGCTCTGGTAACCAAGCTGATTGCCCGATGCTTGCTGCCGCTGGCCGCGCTTTGCGCACCCGGTCGCGCCCGCTGGCTCGCCTGCCAATGGGCGCTGGGCATCCGGTTCCCGTCGGAAGATCTCGAAGGGTTGTCCCGGTCAGCGCGTGCCGCATTCACCTCCGCCCGCGCCGAGGCGTTCTGGCGGCACGGTCAACTGATCGGCCTTACCTCCGGCCACCGTGACGCCGCCGAGCAGCATCGGCTGTTCACCGCGGAGGTGCTGCGCACCGGCTCAAGATCGGCGGCACGCCGCCGGGTGCTCCCACCCGAGGAGTCCGCCCACGTCGTGGGCATCGCCCTCGACGTGCGGCCGACCGGCGGCGCACGCTGGCTCGAGCGGCACGGCCATCGGTACCACCTGTACCGCCGCTACGACAACGAATGGTGGCACTTCGAGTACCGGCCTGAGTACGGCGGACGGGCACCCGCACGCCTTCCCCACCCCGGTGCACCCGCGCCGGGCATCACGGGCGGACAGGCACACGCTGTTGCACAGCCGTGACACGCCCATCACGGCGCGCGGAAATAGTTCGGCGACGGTGAACGCGTGCGCATTCGGGCGGTGGCCGGGACGGTCATCGAGTCACCGCACGCGCACGCCGTCGTGCACCTGGACGCCGTGGCGCACAACACGGCGCTGTTCGCCGCCGCGACGAAGGCGGCGGTGATGGCGGTCGTCAAGGCCGACGGCTTCGGTCACGGGGCCCTGCGAGTGGCGAGCGCCGCGCTCTCTTCGGGCGCGACCTGGCTGGGCGTGACGACGTGCGCCGAGGCACTGCATCTGCGCGCGAGTGGTATCACCGCCCCGATCCTCAGCTGGATGCACAGCCCGCTGGAGGACTTCGGGGCCGCGCTGCTGGCCGACGTCGACCTGTCGGTGTCCTCGCGAGAGCATCTTCGTGCGGTCGCGGCGAGCGCGGCCAGGCTGGGCGTCACTGCCGAGGTGCACCTCAAGGCGGACACCGGACTCCACCGAAACGGCGCGCGGCCCGAGGAATGGCGAGAGCTGGTGCGCCTGGCCCGCAAGCTGGAGACCACCGCGCACGTGCGGGTGCGCGGCGTCTGGTCGCACCTGGTCGGCGGCACGCAGGCGACCGCGGACACAACTCGACGACAGGTCAGGCTCTTCGACGAGGCGGTCGAAGTCGCGCGCGGCGCCGGGCTGCGACCGGACGTCCGCCACCTGGCCAACTCCGCGGCGGCCCTCGGCGCGCCGCAGACCCACTACGAGCTCGTCCGTCCCGGCATCGGGCTCTACGGGGTGGAGCCGGATCCACGGCGCATCTTCGGGTTACGCGCCGCCATGACCCTGCGCGCACGGCTGATCCTCATCAAGCGTGTGCCGGCCGGCAGCGGCGTCTCCTACGGGCACGACTACGTCACCGACCGCGATACCACGCTCGCGCTGGTCCCGCTGGGCTACGCGGACGGACTGCCCTGGGGCGCCGCCAGGCATGCGGAGGTCTCGATCGCCGGCCGCAGGCATCGGGTGGCCGGCCGCATCGCGATGGACCAGTTCGTCGTCGACGTCGGCGACGCCACACCGCGGATTGGTGACGAGGTCGTCGTGTTCGGGCCCGGTACCGAGGGAGAGCCGACGGTGGCCGACTGGGCCAGGTGGGCGGGCACCATCCCACACGAGATCGTGACTGGAATCGGCCCCCGGGTGGCACGCCGTTATGTCGGCGCGTGCGCTCCCCGCAGCGAGGAACCCGAGGAGTGGGTGCGTGGCTGAATCGAAGATCCGACTCGCCGTCCTGTTCGGTGGACGCAGCGCTGAGCACGAGGTGTCGTGCAAGTCGGCGGCATCCATCCTGGTCAGCCTCGACCGGCAACGGTACGAAATCCTGCCGGTCCGGATCGACCGCGATGGTGTCTGGTCCAGCGTCCCGGCCATGCCCGACCTGCGAGGAGTCGAGGAGGTCCTGCGGTGGCAGAGGGACGGCTTCCCCAAGACCGGCGACATCACGCCCGTGGGCAGCATCTTGGCCGCCGTGCGCGAGCTCACGTGGTGTGACCTTGTGTTCCCGGCCTTACACGGACCCTACGGGGAGGACGGGGCCGTCCAGGCAACGCTGGAGCGATTCGGCATCCCGTATGTCGGCAACGGCGTCGTGGCCAGTGCACTGAGCATGGACAAGGAGTACACGAAGCGGATCGCGGCCGCCGCCGGTCTCGCCGTGGCCGAGGGCGTCGTGCTGCGGAGGGGGCAGCGCGACGTCTCCCCGGAGGACCGCGACCGGTTGGGGGTGCCGGTGTTCGTCAAGCCCGCCCGCGAGGGCTCCAGCATCGGCGTGTCCAAGGTGCAGGACTGGGCCGAGTTGCCCGAAGCCCTCGACCGGGCGCGCACGAGCGACGACAAGGTCCTGGTGGAGGCGGCGGTCCCCGGCCGGGAGATCGACATCGGGGTACTCGAGCGCCCGAACGGCGACCTTGATGTCAGCCCGCCGATGGAGATCCTGCCGTCCACCGAGCACACGTTCTTCGACTACGGGGCCAAGTACGCCGACTCGGCCACCGTGTTCGACGTCCCCGCCAAGCTCGACCCGGCGACCGCCCACGCCATCGGCCAGGACGCCCTGCGCCTGTTCCGGGAGTTGGGCTGCTGCGGCCTCCTGCGGGTCGACTTCTTCCTGTGTCCCGACGGCACCCGGATCCTCAATGAAGTCAACACCTTCCCTGGCTTCACCAGCGTCTCCCAGTACCCCCGGATGTGGCAGGCCGCCGGCCTGAACTACAGCGACCTCCTCGACGTCCTGGTCGACACGGCCCTGACCAACCGGAAGCCCTCCGCTGTCCGGCTCGGCGCATGACCTCGATATCTATCGGGTGGTGGCGAGCCGGCCGGCGAGAACGAGAAATGACGCAGCGAAGGCCCGGCGGATGCGGTGGACCACCCGAGGCCGATCGACGAGATGGCGGCGCACGAAAGCGGCACAGACGCCGTAGCCGGTGAAGACGACGAAGGTCATGGCCATGAATACGGCGCTGAGGCTGAGCATCGCAGGCAGTGCTTGCCCGCCGTCAGCAGGCACGAACTGCGGGAGGAATGCGAAGAAGAACACGGTGAGCTTGGGATTGAGCAGGTTGACCAGGACGGCCGAGCCGACGACCCGTAGTGGCGAGCGCCCCTTCTGCTCAGCGGTGATCACCAGCGGAGTGCGGTCGCGCCACGTCATCCATGCCAGGCACAGCAGATAGGCAACGCCACACAGCTTTACCCCCTCGAACGCGACCCCGCCGGCGCGCAGAAGCGCGGCTGTGCCGGTGATCGCCGCGATCAGGTGCGGGACGATCCCCAGGGTGCATCCTGCAGCGGCCACGACGCTCGCCCGCGCCCCGCGAGACAGGCCGGCGGAGATGGTGAACAGTGCGCCGGTGCCCGGCGTTGCCACGATCACCAACGACGTGAGCAGGAACGCGACGCTCAACCTGACTCCTTTCACCGGTGGCACTACGCTACGGCCGCCGTACCGGGATCCCCTCGCCCGACCTGGCACGAGCGCCTAGTCGGCTGCCCTTGCTGGGTGCGCCCAGCAACGTCCTCCGCGGCCTGCTCCCGACGCGGCGACGGCCGGGGTTCACCGCGTCATCGCGATCCCTTGATGAGCTGTTCCCAGCGCGTTCCGGAACGTGCAGCAAGGTCGACGTCGGCCAGCCGGTACTGAAGGGACGAGCCGATGCGCGATCACGATCACGACCGTTGCCTGGCCCAGGCCATGGCCGAGACGCCACAGTGCGGGGATCTGCACGAGCACCCGGACGGCGGAGTGAGCCGGCGCTGGCTGCTGACCGCCGCCGGGCTCGCCGGCGGCGGGCTGGCGCTCGGCGCGTTGCCGCCGCGGCCCGCAGCGGCCGAGGCGGCCCAGGCGGACCCGTCGTCCTGGCGACCCAACCACGACGACGTGCGCTTCACGCTGGTCGTGATGCCGGATACCCAGTACCTCTTCGACGCCGACCGCGTGCATCCCGCCCCGCTGGACGCCTCACTGCGCTGGATCCTCGACCACGCCGAAGCCGAGAACATCGTGTTCCTGGCTCATCTCGGCGACCTGACCCAGAACGGCCTGCCGAGCGACTTCGCCGCGATCGGCCAGTCGTTCGGCATGCTCGACCGATCCGGCGCCGACTACAGCGTGCTGGCCGGCAACCACGACATCAACTCGTCGACCAATGATCAGCGCGGCGACAGCCCGTACCTGCAGACGTTCGGGCCGGCGCGGTTTGCCAGTTCCGGCACCTTCGGCGGCGCGAGCCCGGATGGGTACAACACCTACCACGTGTTCCGGGCAGCAGGTCGGCAATGGTTGGTCCTCGCGCTCGACTGGCGGCCCTCCGCGAAGGGCATCGCCTGGGCGCAGTCGGTGATCGACCAGCACCCGCGCCTGCCGGTCATCCTGACCACGCACGAGATCGCCTTCGCCGACGACGACGGCGAGGCGCATCTGTCGGACTTCGGCCGGCAGCTGTGGGACGGCCTCATTGCGCGCAACGACCAGATCTTCCTGACCCTCAACGGGCACTTCTGGCCCCCCGGCCGCACGGTCTTGAGCAACGCCGCCGGACACGACGTCCACGTCCACATCACCAACTACCAGGACCGCTATTACGGCGGCAGCGCGATGATCCGGACCTACCGGTTCGACCTGGCCCGCCAGACGATCGACGTCCGAACGTTCTCGCCGTACTTCCTGGCTGTGCCCGACGAGCAGCGCAACGAACTCCAGCGGCTGGAGGTCGAACTGACCGACGCCGCCAACATGTTCAACCTACCGATCGACTTCGCCAAGCGGTTCAACGGCTTCGATCCGGCACCGGTCCGGGCGGCCCGCCCGGCCAAGTCCGTGCTCGTGCCGGGCACCCTGGCGTACTGGCGGTTCGACGCCGGCGCCGACGGCGCACCGGTCCCGTCAGACAGCACGATCGGCGACCAGTCCGGCAACGGCAACGACCTGACCAGGGTCTCCCTCGGCGGCAGCACCAAGACCCTGACCTGGTCGACCGAGCATCACCCGGACCAGCCGGCCCACGCGAGCCTTCACTTCCTCGGCAGCAAGGACCCGATCCGCGGCGCCTACCTGCGTACCGCCGACCGCGCGCCGCTCAACGCGATGACGTTCGATCGGGGCTACACGATCGAGGCATTCGTCAAGTTGCCACCGGACTTCGACGACGGCTCGCACGCGTGGTGCGGCCTGTTCAGCCGGATGGGCAGCGGCCGCGACGCCGGCAAGACCGGCGACGACCCGAGCGAGCCCACCGGCACCCTCAACCTGGACGGCGGTGGAGCCGCTCAGTGGGCCGTGTTCCCCCGCAACCAGAACAGGATCGTCACGAACTGGAGCCACCTGCTGCCGCTGAACACCTGGTGGCACATCGCGGTGGTCAACGACGGCACGCACACCGTGATGTACATCGACGGCTGCCCGGTCGTCGGTAATCCCTCCACATCGGCGTCCGGCATCGCCTCGACCGGCGAGTTCTGGATGCTTGGCGCCTACGACTACGACCGGATCGTGGAGCAGAGCTTCTACGGCTGGCTCGGCGACGTCCGCGTGGTCGGTCGCCCCCTCTCCGTTGGCGAGTTCCTCATCGCGGAGTAGCCCGAGGAGCCTCGGTGCGCGGCGGTCGCCGGCTGAACCCGCTGGTGAGCGTGCGTGCGACGGCCGGGGGCCGCGGCCGACATTGCGGTCCCCGGACCCGGCCTCGCTACGTCAGTGCTGGGGCACCTGGAAGCATGCGACGTCGTACTGCGACACGGACTTGGGGTTGTTGGAGTTCTGCGGCTGTTCGCCCGCGTAAACAGTCCCGGCCTGGCCGTCCTCGTTGAACGGCGAGCCCGGCGCGGCACTGGCGCCACCCGGCGTGGACGTGGCCTCGTCCTCGCCGCATTCCTGCGACGGTTGGCCAGTGCCGGACGGGTTCGAGGCGGCAAAGGCGGGGGCGGCCATCACGCTGCAGCTGATGACGGTGAGGGCGACCGCGGCGAAGCGAGCAAGTCGAGGCATGGCTGTCTCCGTTTCTTGGTCCGATGTGACTCTCCCGTGGCCCGTATCACGGATGCCGACGCTTCCCGGGTTCACCCGATCTTGTTCCCCGATGTGCCCGTCAGCGACCAGCACCCGCCGTTTACCCCGCGCGCAGCCAGGGCGATGAACCTGCCCGGAGGTCACGCCAGGTCGCCGGTATCCGTTGACCTTGCAGCAGTCCGGAGAGCCGCGATGAGTCCTCGCACCGGGGCCTGCTCGACGATGGCCGGCCGGGTGATCACCCAGATGTGTCGTGGATCGGGTGGATTCCGCAGCCTGCGGACGACGACGTGCCGCTGGAGTGCGCCGAGCGCGAGCATGGGGGCGAGGCAGACACCGAGGCCGACCGAGACGTACCCCTGCGCCGTGGAAAACTCGTCCGCCTCCGCCACGAAGCGGGGTGTGAAGCCGGCTCGGCGAGCGACCGCCACGGTCGTGTCCCGGACGTAGTTCGACGGCCCGGCGGCGACGATCCACCCCGAGTCGGCCAGGTCGGCCAGGTTGATGATCCGTCGTCGGGCAAGCGGATGCCGGTCCGGCAGCAGGATGCGGTACTCGTCGTCCAGCAGGTGGGTCCGGTGCAGGTCGTCGCTGGGGGCCTCGTCACGGCCGTACGGCTCGACGACGATCACCGCCTCGACCTCACCGGCCCGGAGCCGGCGAAGCGCACCCTCGGCCTCGTCGACGACTGGCAGGAGGGTGATGCCCGGCATCGATTCGTACAGCGTGGCGATGGCCGAGGGCAGCAGCGACTGCCCGGCCGAGTGGAACGACACGACCCGGACCCGGCCGCGGCGCCCCAGGCGCAGGTCCGCCAGTTCGGCCTCGGTCTTCTCGATTGCGTCCAGGATCCGCTGCGACCGTTCGGCCAGCAGCAGCCCTGCCGGGGTCGGACGGACGCCGCGGCCGACCCTTTCCCAGAGCGGTTGCCCAACGTCGCGCTCGAGTGCCGCCAGCTGCTGGCTGACCGCGGACACGGTGTAGCCGAGGATGCCCGCGGCGGCCGTGAGCGTCCCGTCCTCGACCACGGCGCGATGCACGACAAGCAGGCGCGGGTTCAGCACCGTGGGCTCCGAACGCCCGGTCCGGCCGCCTCGTCGCTGCAGTTGCGGTGCAAGACGTCTTTAAGCAGCACTGGATGATTGTGCGTCAATACTTGATGGACACACAATAGTTTATCCTTCATCATTGAGGAGTAAGGAATCGGACCGCCCGTCGAGGGCCCATCCCGGAAGGAGCCGGCGATGCTGTTCACCCTGTTCTTCGTTCTCCTGCTGATGTGTGTCGTGGCCCCCTGGTTGGGCGTCGACACCAGTGATGCCCGCAGCCAGAGTGCGCACCCCGTGGAGGGCTGGTACCCGGCGACGCCGCTGCGCTGATCGCCCGCGTCAGGCCTTAAGCCGGGGCCCGGCGTGGGTCATTCGCGGAGCCCGCTGCTCGGGCCGGCGATCCCGCCAGGCCGGCGGCACACCGATCGCTAACCAGAGAAGGTGCCTGGTCAGCGTTCAGACTCGAACGATGACCAGGCCGGCAATGTCCCTGCCGTTCCCCCAGTTCCACCGTCACCGACGGATTGCCCCGTAGGTTGTGGAACCACGCCGGATCCTTGGGAGCGCCGGCCGTGGAGGCGACGGGAAACGCGCCCGTCGTCGGCGGCGTACCCGAGCGGCAGGGCCGTCCGCCGCCCGATGCTCGCGCCGGTGGTGGTCAGCAGCAAGATCGGGAACAGCGGCTGGCTGACGACGCAGCGATTGGCACGGAACTCGGCGACGACCGGGCTGTTGCGAAATGGCTGGATGATCGTGTCCAGCAGCGCGCCGGTCCGCCGTCATCTTCATGATCAGAGGGACATTGCCTTGACCAGGGGGACGTTACCTTGATCAGGCGGACGCTACCTTGATCACGGGGACGAAGATGCTGGTCAGCAAGCCGCGGTGCAGCATCTTCGTCCCCGTGATCATGGCAGCGTCCAAGATTCCGGCGGATTCCCGTCCCGGTCCAGCATTCCACCACCCATCTCGGCAAGCGGACAACGCGACTCGTCGTCCTGGTCCAGTCGGCCACAAGCAGAGTTGGGCCCACGTTCGGTGTCCACGAACTCGCCGGCCGGAAGCTGATTGCCCTATTCGACCGGGGCGGAAGTCTGTGACTACGCGTGCGCCCGCGCTCAAGGGTCAGGTGGGAGCGGACACGCCTTCGAGCACGACGACGGGGAACACCCGGTCGGTCTTGCCTTCGTAGGGGTGGCCGTCGCCGGCGATCCTGCGGTAGAGCCGGTCGCGTTCCTCCCCGATCGTCACGACGGCACGCGCCTCGAACGACCGCTCCCCAAGCTCAACCGTCACCGACGGGTTGGCCCGCAGGTTGTGGAACCACGCCGGATCCTTGGGAGCGCCGGCTTTGGAAGCGACCACGAACACGCGCCCGCCGTCGTCGGCGGCGTACCCGAGCGGCACGGTCGTCCGTCGTCCGGTGCGCGCGCCGGTGGTGGTGAGCAGCAAGATCGGGAACGGCGGCTGGCTGACGATGCCGCGATTGGCACGGAACTCGGCGACGACGCCCTGGTTGTAGGCCAGGAACTCCTCGTCCGACGGCACACCCGACACAGGCCCCTCCTAGTCTCTTGGAGAGACTCACAATAGTGGAGCGAGTGTCTTCAAGCTACTGAAGGGGTGGGACGGTGCCGGCCCGAACCTCGTTCGAAGCGATCGACTGCTCGATCGCCCGCACCATGGCGGTGCTGGGCGAGCCGTGGACGGCGTTGATCCTGCGTGACCTGTTCATCGGCGTCACGCGGTTCGACGCCCTCCACACCCACCTCGGCGTTTCGCGCAAGGTGCTGACCGTGCGCCTCGCCCGACTCGTCGATGAGGAGATCGTCGAAAAGCGCGCATACGCCCCGCGTCCCGACCGCTTCGACTACGTCCTCACCGACAAGGGCTGGCAGTTGTGCGACATCCTGCTCGCCATCAGCGCCTGGGGGGACCGCTGGACGGCCCCGGACGGCCCGCCCGCTCTGATCCGTCACTGCTCCTGCGACCACCCCACCACCGCCGAGATCCGCTGTTCCCACTGCGGCCAACCACTCCACGCCGCGGACACGACGGTCATCCCGCTGCGGTAAGAGATCGGCTCCATCCCGCCAACGCCACCCGCCTCGGCGACGCCGTCCGGACCGCGATCATCAACGCCAAGTGCCCGTGACCAGGGGGGTGCAACGCTCATTGCCGCCAACTCTGGGATTTGCGGGATAACACTGGCCTCAGCGGCACGAGCGGGCCTGCAACCACGATCGGAATCGGCCGGTCATGATTTCCTCGTGGGGCACAGCGCGCAGTGGGCAGGCGGAAGCCGGTCGGTCAGGAGGGATGATGGTCACTCGTCACGGCGTGGTCGTGGTGACCGGTGCCACCGGCCGCCAGGGTGGTGCCGTCACCCGACACCTGCTGTCCGACGGCTGGCGGGTCCGGGCGGTGACCCGCAGGCCAGATGGGCCCGCGGCCCGCGCCCTCGCCGCGCTCGGCGCCCAGGTGGTCCGCGCCGACATGATGGACAAGAACCAACTGGTGAACGCGTTTCATGACGCGTACGGCGTGTACAGCGTCCAGAATTTCATGCCTGGTGGTCCGGACGTCGAGATCGCGCAGGGCAAGAACGTCGCGGACGCCGCCAAGGCAACCGGCGTCCAACACATCGTGTACGGCTCCGCCGGAACCGGCGCGACCGATACCCGGATCCCGTCATGGGACTCCAAGCTCACCGTCGAGGCGCATGCCCGGGACCTGGGACTGCCGCTCACGGTTCTGCGGCCGATGGCCTTCATGGAACTCATGACCGACAAGGGCTACTTTCCGCCGGTTTCCACGTGGTCGCTCATGCCGAAACTCATGGGCCAGGATCGGCCGGTCGGGTGGATCTGCGTGGACGACCTGGGTGGCATCGCAGCTCGCGCGTTCGCCGAACCAGCTCGCTTCGTGGGCGCCGACCTCAGCCTTGCCTCCGATGTCCTGTCGATCGCGCAATGTCGCCAGATCTGGTCCACCGTCTACGGACGCCCACCGCGACGCTTCCCCATGCCGGTCTGGATGTTCCGACGCTTCGTCGGCAGCGACCTCATCACCATGTGGTCCTGGCTTCGGACAGCGAAGCTCGACATCGATACCAGGCCCACCCGCAACCTGCTGCCGACAGCGTTGACGGTACGGGAATGGCTGGTTCAGCGGCGCTCATCAGCGACGTAGCCGGGGCCCCATCAGACCGTGTGGGTGAGGTCTGCGCGCTGGGCCGGATGGTGGACCTCGGGCTGTGACCGGCCCAGCCGGCTCGGCCACCAGACCCGGGCGCCGGCGTCCACGGCCAACGCCGGAACCAACAACGTCCGGACGACGAGCGTGTCCAGCAGTATGCCGACCGCGACGAGCACCGCGATGTGCACCCCCCAGACCAGGGGAAAGACCGACAGCGACCCGAACGTCGCGGCGAGCACGACGCCCGCACTGGTGATGACGCCGCCGGTGACGGTCAGCGCCTGCCGCACACCAGCGCGGTGTCCGAGCGTGGCTGCCTCCTCTCGGGCGCGGGTCATGAGGAAGATGGTGTAGTCCACACCGAGGGCGACGAGGAACAGGAAGCCGTACAGCGGCAGGTCGTAGCCAAGGTTGGGGTAGCCGATCGCCTGGAAGATGAACCCGGCCGCGCCCAACGCGGCCGCAAAGGAGAGCAGCACGCTGGCCACGAGCAGCAGCGGCGCGACCAGGGCACGCAACAGCAAGGCCAGAACGATGAACACGACGACCAGGATCACCGGCATGATGGTCCGGTTGTCCCGATCTGCGGCACGCTCGGTGTCAAGCTGAATGGCGGTCTCCCCGCCGACAAGCGCGTCTGCGCCCGGCACCGCGTGCACCGCCGCCCGCAGGTCGTCGACCGTCCGCTTGGCTGCCGGAGAGTCGGGTGGGTCGGCGAGCACAGCCTCGAAGCGAGCCCATCGCCCGTCCGCCGACGGCTCCGCGGGCCGTACGGCGGCCACGCCGTCCAGACCCACCGCGACGGTGACAACATCACCCACTGTGGACGATGTCGTGACGACCTCGGCCGGAGCCGCTGCCCCGCCCGGGTAATGCGCGGCAACGAGCCGTTGTCCGGTGACCGAGCCAACCTCTTTCGTGTACGCCTGCGAGGGGGGCAGCCCGAGGCCGAGACCGAGAATGCCCAGCGTCAGCGCGGCCAGCCCGACGGCCGCGCCGACCCACGCGACGCGCGGGCGTCGCTCGACGACCGCCGCGACGCGACCCCAGAGCCGGTGGTCGTCGGCGACATCGTGGCCGGCCAGCTCCGGCGCGTACCGGGGCACGAACGGCCAGAACAGCCACCGCCCGCAGACGACCAGCAGCAACGGCAGCAGCGCGGTCATCACCAGGAACGCGGCCGCCACGCCGGTCGCGCCGACCGGCCCGAGACCTCGTGCGTTGTTCATCTGCGCCAGGAGCAGGCACAGCAACGCGATGGCGACGGTGGCAGCAGATGCCAGGACCGCCGGGAACGAGCGGCGTAACGCGACCGACATCGCCTCATGCCGGTCGGCGTGGCGGCGCAGCTCTTCTCGGTAACGCGCGATGAGCAGCAACGCGTAGTCGGTGCCCACGCCGAAGACGAGGACCGTCATGAGGCCTTCGCTCTGCGGGTTGACCGTCACGCTGGCGTGCTTGGCCAGCAGGAAGACGACCGCCGAGGCGAGCTGGCTCGCTATGCCGACCGTGATCAGCGGCACCAGCCATAGGACCGGGCTGCGGTAGGTGACCAGCAAGATCAGCGCGACGACCGCTGCAGTCACGATGATCAGCTTGGTGTCGACGCCGCTGAACGCGTCGATGACGTCTCCCAGGGCGCCGGCCGAGCCGGTCATCGCCACCGTCAGGCCCGGTGGGCTGCTGGCGAGCCGATCTCGGATCTCGTTGATGACGCCTTCCTCGGCGTTCGGATCGCCGGTGGCCAGGGCGAACGAGTACAGGCTGGCCTTGCCGTCGCCGCTGGGCGTCGCCGGGCCGACCTGCCCCCCGGCGGCGAGGTGTGCGAACGCCGCCCGGTCGGCCGCGACCCGCGCCTGATCCTCGGCGGTCAGGCGGCTGTCGCGGGCGTAGACGACCACCGCGACCAGCGTGTCCGAGCCGGGGAAGGCCTGCTCGGCGCGCCGCAGCGCCCGGGTCGCCTCGGCGGTCTTGGGCAGGAAGGCGGCGGCGTCGCTTTCCTGCACCTCGGCGAGCCGACCCGCCAGCGGCATCGCCAGCACTATTAGCCCGACCCACAGCAGCAAGCCGATCCACGTCGCGCGCCGGCCGATGGAGACCTTGGCCAGAGGGCCCACGCGCGCAGGGGTGGTCATGACCGCCTACGTCCCGTCGACCGTACGCAGGATCTGCTCGACTGAGGCCATCCGTCCTCGGAGCTCGGCCAGCTCGGTTGCCGCGCGCTGCTGAGCGTCCATGGTGGACGAGGCCAGCTGCTCGTACCGGTCGACGAGCTTGCGGTACTCCTCCTCCTTGCCCGCGAGCATCCTCGCCTTGCGGTAGTCGACTAGCCACCGCGTCAGCAGCAGGATGGTGACGAAGACCAACACGATCGAGCCGAAGCCAAAGATGGCCACGAAGACCACTTCGGTCCACGGCAGCGGAGCTTCGTCGGCCCTGAGATACATCATCTGTGCTCCTTGTCAGTGAAACCTGGCCGCGGCTCCGCCATCGTCAACGTCCGCACCGCCCGGGCCAGCGCCGACGGCGTAAGGCGTAGGTCGAACGCGGTGATCTCGTAGAACTTCAGGGCCTTGCCGTCGGCGGAGAGCTCGAGCGTGCCGCGCACCAGACCGGCGGCCTCCAGCCGCTGCAGGTGCATGTGCAGCAGCGGACGGCTGATCCGCAGATCGCGTGCGAGCTGGCTGACGTACGCACGGTCGGCGGCCAGGGCCGCCAGGATGCGCAGGCGCACTGGGTTGGCCAATGCCGCCAGCTTCGCCAACAGATCGTCACCGTCCGGCTCACTCACATGTCACCATCCTCCGTTACATGACAGTAGACTCTTACACATCAAAGCTGGATCTGCCAAGGCAGGTGCATTCATGTCCGCCGCCGTGTCTCGCCCCCTGGCCCGGAGGTGCGTCATCAGGCTTTACACCGCCATCTCCAGGGGGTCGCCGACACTGCGGGACACTTCGTGTTCCGCTGTGGGCCGGCTGGGAGGAGTGTTGTCGTGTGGGCGATGTGAGGGATGTCGGCACGCGCGAGGTCGGGATGGGCCCCGCGGCTGTCGCACTCGAGGGTGTCTGGGTGGGTTACGGCCCCGTCGCGGCGGACGCAGCGGCCGTGCGTGGCGTCGACCTGCGCGTGCCTGCCGGGCGCTGCCTGGCGCTGATCGGTGACAGCGGTTCCGGCAAGTCGACCATGCTGGCCGTCCTCGCGGGCCTGTTACGGCCATGGTTGGGTGCCGTCCGGCTCGACGGGCGCGACGTCACCGACGTCGAAGCCCACCAGCGGTCGGTCAACCTGGTGTTCCAGGACGGTGCGCTGTTCCCCTTCTTGTCTGTGGCCGGCAACATCGCCTTCGGTCCGCAACGCAGGAATACCCGTACCTGGCGTGATCGCGGCTGGCGGACCCGCGCCGCGAACGTCATGTCAGAGGTCGGTCTTGACGTTCAGCCCATGCGACGGCCCAAGGACCTGTCCGGAGGCCAGGCGCAGCGGGTGGCGCTCCTGCGGGCCCTGGTGAACGATCCCGCCGTCCTGCTCCTCGACGAACCCTTCCGCGGCTTGGACCGTCACCTGCGCGATGCCTTGGTCCAACGGGTCCGGCGACTGGTCCGTACTCGCAGGCGGACCGTCGTCATCGCCACTCACGACATCGATGAGCTGTGGCCGGTGGCGGACCTGCTTGCCGTGATCGAGGGCGGTGTGATCGCCCAGGTCGACCGTCCGGAACAGGTCTACCGCCATCCCACGACGATGAGCGCGCTCCAGCTCACCGGAGACTCCCTTCCGTTCTATTCCGCTGTCGCTGACCGCGGTTGGGCGGCCCGTCTCGCGGCCGAACCGGCCTGGGCCCGTCCCGACAGCGTCACCGTCCGCCCCGCCGATGTCCGCGGTCCCCGCCGACCGCGCGAACCGGATGACGAGATTGTCGTGCCCGCAACACTGGCCGGTGTGCGGCAGGTGGGTCCCAGCTGGCAACACGACCTGATCTACCCGGACGGCCGGGTTGTCTCCTGGCGATCCGCCACCGCACCGACGGCGCCACCCGGCAGGGTGGAGGTGACCGTCCCTGTCGCGTCCCTGCTCCGGCCGCAGCCACGGGCCACGGGTCCCGACTGGCCGGAGCCGGCCGACAGATCCGACGAATGGAACCTGGACCTCGAGCCGAATGACGGCCGCGGAGGTCCGGCGCCACCGCTCACCACACGCATGGAGATCCTGGACAGCCGGGCGGACCGCTGAACGTTCCTCGGCGGCGGCATCCGGTCAGTCCGACGCCGCCGTTCGTAGCTTCACGGGGTCTTGGTCGATCCGGTTCACCGCAGTCCGGTGGAGCCGACGTAGCAGAGCATCCGGTAGTCCACTCCCGGCTCGATGTTGGCGAAGCCGTGTCGCTCGTAGAACCTCCTGGTGTCCACGTCGACCTCGTCGACGTTGATGTGCATCTCCGGACAACCGCGCTCCCGAAGCAGCGCGCAGGCCCGCGTGAGCAGCGCGGTGCCGATTCCCCGGCCGCGGCGTTCAGGCACGATGTACAGCTCGTCCAGCGTCGCCACCGGCCCGTCGAACCAGATCGCCGGACGGAGCGTGATCAGTGCGAAGCCAGTCGCTTCCGGGCCGTCGCACGACAGCAGGGCGAGCACGGAGTCCCCGGTCAGGATCCGCGCGAAGCGGTTCTCCAGAACAGCCTCGCTGTCCGTCACGGTGTCGAACTCGGCGTTGAACTCGTGCAGCAACCGCGCCAGGGTGGCAGCGTCCGAAGGGCCCGCCCGGCGAACCTCATCGCCTCCAACAATCACTCATCCACTATGGCAAGGCTCCACCATTCTGCGGGCCGAGGAGCGTTTCACCTTGCCACCATCCGCACGAATCGGCATGCTCAAGACGCCTGCAGGCATTTCGTCGCTAGGGGGTATTCGTCATGATTCGCGGCACGCGATCGGCGTTCCTGGCCGTGATCGGGGCAGTGGCAATCGTCGTGCTGGGTGTGTCGCCGGTGCAGGCCCAGCCCCAGACGGAGGTCATCGCCTCGGGGCTCAACAACCCCCGTGGGCTCTCGTTCTCTCCGAGCGGGCTGCTCTACGTCGCCGAAGCCGGCACCGGCGGTGCCGGTCCATGCTTCCCCGGTCCCGAGGGTCCGATCGTCTGCTACGGACACAGTGGTTCGGTCACCCAAGTCGGGCCCGGCGGTCAGGCGCGGGTGCTCACCGGGCTGCCGTCGATTGCGAACCAGGACGGCGGTGGCTTCGGGATCGGCCCGTCTGACGTCTCGTTCCAGGGCAGTGGGGGCATGTACGTAACCGTTGGGCTCGGGCTGGACCTGGACTTCAGCAACACCCTTCCGCAGCTTTCGGACATGGGAGAGCTGGTCAGGGGGCGGCTGTCCCAGAGTGACTGGAAGACCGTGGCCGACCTCGCGGAATTCGAGGACGCCAACAATCCGACCGGCGATGAGAGGAACACCAATCCCAACTCCGTGCTCGCGATGCCGGGTGGCCAGGTTGTTGCCGACGCGGGGGCTAACGATCTGCTGCGTATTGCGGCCAACGGCTCGATCTCGGTGCTCGCCACGTTCCCGAACCGCGACGTCGACGCGCCGCCGTTCCTCGGGCTCCCGCCCGGGACGCAGATCTCGATGGACGCCGTGCCGACGTCGGTCGTTCAGGGCCCCGATGGCGCCCTCTATGTCGGGCAGCTCACGGGGTTCCCGTTCCCTATCGGCGGGGCCAACGTCTACCGGATCGTGCCGGGGCAGGAGCCGGAGATCTTCGCCAGCGGCTTCACCAACATCATCGATATCGCCTTCGACGAGTCCGGGACGCTGTACGTCCTAGAGATCTTCAAGAACGGCCTGTTGTCAGGGGATCCGACCGGCGCGTTGATCCGCGTCGACAGCGACGGCACCCAGCACGAGGTGCTGTCGACTGGCTTGATCACCCCGGGTGGCCTTGCGTTCCACGACGGTCATTTCTACATCTCGAACTGCGGCACCTGCGCGGGTGCCGGGGAGGTCCTGCGCCTCGGATAGGTGGGTGACCGCCGAGTGCCGATCGCCGCTGGACGCCACTCGACTGGGCCGCCTCCGGGCCGTTCCAGGATGACATGGGCAGTTCATGAACGGCCTCCGCGAAAGCGCCCGCCGATGCCCGCAAGTCAACCGTTCGGCCTGTGCCGCGTTGTTGTTCTTCCCGCCGAAGTGACCCCGCTGCGGGGTCACTTCGGCGGGAAGAACGGCCGAAGATCACGCGCTGCGGAGCAGGCGGGGCAAATGCGGTCATCCGACGGCTGCGGTGCGTTGCTCGATCGCGCGGATCACCGCAACCATGTCGGTGTCTCCGAGCCCCAGAGCCTGGGTCTCACCATAAAGAGCGTGGCAGACATCCAGAAGCGGCGACGCGATGCCGGCCTGTCGGGCCGCCTCGGTGATCCCCTTGCAGTTGTTCTCCAGGACGTCGGTGATCGAGGCCTGGACACCGAAGTCACGGGCAACCAGCTTGAGCGCCTTCACCCGGGACACGCTGCTCGCCATCGGACCCGCGTCGAGTACGTCCAGGAACTGTCGCATGTCCAGGCCATGCCGGTCGGCGAAGTGCGCCGCCTCCGCGAGGCCGGTGACCATCGTGATCAGAAACAGGTTGACAGCGAACTTCATGAGCAGCGCGTTCGGGACCGGGCCACACATGATCGTCTCGTGACACATCGGTTGCAGCAGCGGGCGAACGTTATCGGTGTCCGGGGGCTCGCCCGCCAGCATCGCCACCAGCTGCCCGGCCTCGGCGGGCTTGCGCGAGCCGGAGACGGGCGCTTCGACATAGCTGCCTCCGGCAGCGCGAATGTCAGCCCCGAGCCCGGACGAGTACTCCGGCGAGGTCGTCCCCATTTGAACGATTGTGTGCTGGGCGACGTTCGTGCCGAAGTCGGGCGTGCCCCGGCCCAAGACGGAGTCGATCGCGGCGCCGTTGGCCAGCATGAGCAAGACGACGCGTGCCTCTTCGAACACTTCGGCAGGACTCATCGCCACTCTGGCTCCTGCCGCACGTAAGGGTTCAGCCTTTTCAGCGGAACGATTCCAGACGACGAGCGCCCTTCCCGCACGGGCCAGGTTGAGTGCCATCGGTTGTCCCATGACACCCAGACCGATAAAACCCGTGTCCATAGGCACCTCCACCGCCAGCAGGCGGGTTCTCCCTGACGAAGGTCACCCACCCGATACGGATTCCTCCGGCTCTACTACGCTACTATGACACCTGTCATAACGACACGGAGCGTGTTCCTCATGCCCAGCGAAACGCGAAGTCCACGAGAGCGCATGGTGTACAGCGCGGCGCAACTGGTGAGGGCACAGGGGGTGACGGCGACTGGAGTGCGCGACGTGGTCGAGCACTCTGGTGCCCCGCGCGGTTCGTTCCAGCACTACTTCCCCGGCGGCAAGGACCAGCTCGTCGGAGAAGCGGTCTCTTGGGCGGGTGACTTCGCGGCGCGTCAGGTCGCGTCCTATGCACGGACCATGGGTAATCCGTCGCCTGCCGGCTTGTTCGCCCACATGGTGCAGCAGTGGAAGGCCGAATTCGCCAAGCGCGGGTACGAGCGTGGCTGTCCCGTGATGGCGACAGCCGCCGACCTAGCAGGCAGCGACTCCCCCGTCAACGAGCAGCTGCGCGCGGCGCTCGAGCAGTGGGAGCGGGCGGTCACCGACGAACTGGTGCGCATGGACGTACCGCGGCGCCGGGCGCGCAGATTGGCGACGCTGATGATCAGCGCGCTCGAAGGGGCGATCATGTGGGCACGAGTGCGCCGGGACGTCGGACCGCTGAACACGGTCGTCACCGAACTCTCGCCGCTGCTGAACTCCCACCTTGGGTGATTCCTGAAAGCTTCCGCCATGGGAACGCTGGACCATCGATCCCCTCACGCGCGACCTGCTCGCAAGGTGACACGAGCCGCGCCTGTCGCCGGGTCAAGGGTGGCGCTTACCTGGGTGTTAAGCGTCATGATCACGGAAGATCCGGTCCCCTATGACAGCCGGATCTTCCGTGATCATGAAGGTGCCTCCCGCCCGGCCTTCCGAAGAACGCTGTGGGCAAATCCGCCATAGGACTCCTCGGCGACCGACTGGACTGCTGACAGAGCCTCGTCGCGGATGCGTCGTGTCGTCCCGCGTGTGCAGGGTTCAGCGCAGGCGTGGCAGTTGGTCCCGTGCGGTGTGGCTGAGGATGCGCAGGTCGTCCATGAATCGGCGGCGGTGGTCGGCGGGCAGTGGGTCGAGGAAGTAGTGCTCGATGTTGGCGGCGTGCAGGCGGGCTGCCGCGACGACCGTCTGTTCGCCGAGGGGGGTCAGTCGGACGAGCCGGCCGCGGCGGTCGTCGGGATCCTCGACGCGTTCGACCATCCCTGCCCCGACCATCCGGTCCACGAGGCGGGTCACCCCGCCGGAGGTGAGGACCTGTTCCCGGCTGATCGCCCCCATGGGCAGCCCGGCTCCGGCCGCCCGCCCCAGGATGAGCATCACCTCGAACATCACGTGGGTGATGCCGAACTCCTCCTCGATCGCACGCCCGAGGATGTACCCCAGACGGTTCGCCGCCCCCTGCAGACGGCCGAAGGCCACGATCAGTTCATGATCCGCCGCCTGCTTGGCCGTCGCGATCTCCTTCGGGCCCGTCACCCGTGCATCACCCTTTCCCGGGTAGGCATGCGTCCCGATCCCTCCCCTGGCGCGACCGGCCATGGCTGCGGTAAAACGCCCCGGAACACGCCTGGGTGACACGGGGTCAGGAAGGGCGGCGGGGTCAGTGTCCCCGACGACGATGCCACCCCTCACCCCGCTCCGTCCGATCGCCTCCCCCGGGCGGCACCTGCCGTCCCGTATGCGGCCTCTGTCGCCCGACCTCGCGGTGTAGGCCACGGGCACGCACACCCCGGCGCCGAATATGACCCACGTCACTTCCCTCAAGAGTGAGTGTCGGGAAATATCTGCGCTGTCAGATTCTGTTGGAGCAGGCACCTGGGTCGCGGTGGCGCGGCCCGATCGGCCGGGAACGCTCGGGAGTGCAGGCATGAGGTTGGTGTACGTCTTCGACGCCTACTGCGGCTGGTCCTACGGGTTCGCCGACACCCTGGACGAGGTGGTCGGGCGGCACCCGGAACTGTCGGTGGAGGTGGTGTCCGGGGGCCTGTTCACCGGGTCGCGGCGGGTACCGGTGCGGGAGTTCGGCTACGTCGTCGGCGCCAACGCCAAGATCGCCGAGCTGACCGGGGCCCGGTTCGGTGAGGGCTACCCCACCCTCCTGGTGGCCGAGGGGGATTCCGCCATCGCGGTCGCCACCGGACACGCGACCGCCGAGCAGATCGAACCACGCCTGGCCGCAGCCGTGGCCACCCTGGCCACCTGACCTGCGGCCCTTACCCCCGCGTCAGCAACCACAGAAGGAGAAGTAGTGAGCACCCTGGACTTCACCGTGACCGACCTGGACTTCCCGGTCGGCAGCAAGAACAAGACGTCTACCCTGGTCACCGGCGAGAACGAGGCGTTGCTGGTGGACGCCGGGTTCACCCGCGCGGACGGGCACCGGCTGGTGGCCGCGGTCCTGGACTCCGGCAGGCAGCTGACGACCGTGTTCGTCAGCCACGGTGACCCGGACTACTACTTCGGCGCCGAGGTGATCGCCGACGCCTTCCCCGACGCGGTGTTCTTGGCCACCCCGCAGACGATCGAGCACATCCACCACTCCTACGAGGGCAAGCTGAAGGCCTGGGCGGCGCTGGGCGCGAACCTGCCCACCCGGCTGGTCGACCTGACCCCGCTGGCCCGCGACCTCACCCTGGAGGGGCACGCGTTCGCCGTGCGCGGCGGCGTCGCGGCCATGCCGGACCGGCACTACCTGTGGCAGCCCGAGCACCGCGCGATCCTGGGCGGGGTGCTGGTCTTCGCCCGCGAGCACGTGTGGGTGGCCGACACCCCCAAGCCCGAGCAGCGCGCCGCCTGGATCGACCTGCTGGACGAGCTCACCACCCTCGACCCGGTCCTGGTGGTGCCCGGGCACCGGCTGCCCGATGCGCCCGCCGACGCCACCGCGATCACCGCGACCCGTGACTATCTGGTGGCCTTCGAGCAGGAACTGACCAAGGCCGTCGACGGTGCCTCGCTCACCCAGGCGCTGATCGCCCGCTTCCCCGGTCACGGCATGCTGATCGCGGCGCAGATCGGCGCCAAGGTCGTCACCGGCGAGATGACCTGGGGCTGACCGATGACCGACCTCACCGCCTCCTCCACCGACCACCCCGGCAGCGACTTCGCGACCTCGCCCGCACCCGCCGACGTCGTACGCCGCCAGTACCTGGCCTCCGCCGCCGGGGACCTGCAAGCCCTGCGGGCGACCCTGGCCCCGGACGTGGAGTGGACCGAGATGGCCGGCTTCCCCCTCGCCGGCACCTACCGGACCCCGGGTGGCGTCACCACCAACGTGATGGAAAAGATCGCCGCGGACTGGGACAGCTGGACCGCCGTCGACGACACCTATGTCGTCGACGGGGAGAACGTCGTCGTCCTCGCCCGGTACACCGCCACCAACAAGGCCACCGGCAGGCCGATCGACGTCCGGGTCGCCCACCACTTCACCGTCCGCGGCGGAGCAATCGTGCGGTTCGAACAGTTCGTCGACACCGCCAAGGTCCGCGAGGCCATGCACACCTGACCCACCCGGTCCGGGACCGTCGCCCCTCGACGGCCCGGGACCGGGCTGGGGTCAGGTGCGCTGGATCGGCGCCCCGTGCTGGAGGCCCGCCAGATCGCGTCGCCGGCCGTGCTGTCCGCGTTGATCGGCCTCGCATCGTGGTTCGCCCGGCGCCGACGCAGGCGTGGACGGCGTCACCCCCGTCGAGCCCGGCCCGCCTCCGGCACTCGACGTGCCGAAGACGCTTCAGGGCCGCGCTAGCCAGCCGCCTTGCCTGCGCCGACGGTCACCGACGCACTTGCCTTCAGGCGCTCCTTCCGGAATGACCTGCAGAAACGCTGTGGAGGTGCTCGTCGGCGGCATGTCCGAACGGGCATGCCCATGCTCGCGCTGTCTCACGGGCACATACAAGGCGGCGGATCGGAGCCGGTTACCCGCTTGGGGGCAGATCGGTGCGTTGCCCTTGGTCGTCGTGCCAGGTATGGGGCGCCGGATTGATGGTTCGAACGAGGATGCCGGGAGGTGTGCCGGGCGGGGACTCCCAGCGGGTCGCGTAGTGGTCGAGGAAGATCTGGCCGACCAGTTCACCGCGGGTCCGTACGCCGGTCTTGTCGAAGATGGACTTGAGGTGGTCCTGCACCGTGTAGGGCGACATCGACAGCGCCCGGGCGATCTCCTTGGTGGCCCGCCCCTGGATGCACCGCATGGCCACCTGCGACTCACGGTCGGTGAGGCCGTAGGAGAGTGCGACCACCGGCGCGACGTCCTGGGGTGTGGCGGGATGGATGATGACGGCGGTCCGGCCACCAGGACTGCCGCTGAGCCTGGTGCCGTACATGAGCAGCCACGTGCCGGCACGGGTGCGCACGCGTGCACGTGCGGACAGTTCCAGCGGGTCGGTGCCATGCGGGATCACGCGGGCCCGGGCGGCGACCGCCTGAATGATCTTGGACTCAGCCGGCCGTTGCGGCGGCGGGTCCTCGACGAGTTCGCCGATCCAGCGTTGCGCGGCCCCGGAGATGGACTCCGGCATGCCGCGTTCGTCGAACACCACGACGCCCGGTCCGTGGTTGGCCGGAACTGGCGCCGCCAGGGTGGGTTGCGTGACGACCGAGCGGCGCAGGCCGCGGCCGATCGCCTCCGCCAGAGCGGACAACGCTCGCACATCGGCTTCGGTGAACCAGGGCTGGTCGTTCCGCCGGAGGAACGCGGCCGCACCCCAGTAGACGCCGTCGACGACCAGTGACACGCGAAGCTCATCGCCGAACCCATACGACTCGTGGGACCGGTGCCGAGCCGAGCGGGTGGGATCGCCGTGGGTGTCGATGCTTGTCGCCCCCACGACCCGCCCGCTATGGGCGAGAAACGACCACTTGTTGACGTCCTCGACGACGTACTCGTGATAGGCCAGCCACGACCCGGAGCAGCCGACGTCGCGGTTAACGCTGCCGGTGAACAGGATCGTTCCCGGGTCGACCGTGTGCCAACAGAAGGCGTCGAACTCGACCAGCGGCCGGAGAGCATCTGAGACGGCCGTCGTGTAATCCACCCACGTGAGCCGGCTCGAGTCGACGCGCGCGATGTCAGCGCGCACCTGCGGCACCAGCGCCCTAGCCATCTTCGCAGACTACGGGTTTCGGCGGCCGCACCGGCATCCCAGAATTCTGGCCCGTCCCGCGGACGAACACCCAGCATGCTGGGATGGCCCCAGCAGCGACGGCCCGCGCAGGCTCGAGCCATGACCCACGCAGACGCACACCGCCACGACGCCGTGCACCCGGACCGCATCTTTCAGCTCGCTCAGGGATTCATGGCCAGCAAGCACCTGTTCGCGGCCAGTGAACTGGGCCTCTTCGAGGCGCTCGGCGAAGGGCCGGTCGACCTCGCCGGTCTCGCCGCCCGAACCGGACTCACGGCACGGACCGCCCGGATCAGCGCCGACGCCATGGTCGCGCTCGGTCTGCTGGAGCGCCACGGCAACCAGTACGCCAACACGCCGGTCACGGCCACCTTCCTGGCCGGCGCCACCGCGGCCGACATGCGTCCGCTGCTGAAGTTCTGGGACCGGCTCAGCTATCCGGCCTGGACCGACCTCGCCGGAGCGCTCGGCCGGGGCAAGCCCGCACACCAGGTGTTCGACATCGACGAGGAACTCGTGCCCGTCATGTCGGCCGGCATCGAAGCCGCCACCGCCGGAGCCTGCCACGCCCTGCCCACCACGGCCGGACTGCCACCGGCGAGCCGGGTCCTGGACATCGGTGGTGGTACCGGCTCATGGGCGATCGCACTTGCACAAGCCGACCCGGATCTCACCGGGACCGTCTTCGAACTCCCCGAAGTCGCGGCAGTCGCCGCTGAACGACTCCGGACCGCCGGGTTCTCCACCCGGATCACCGTTGTCGCCGGGGATCTGCTGACCGGCGATCTGCCCCGCGGCCACAACGCATTCCTGCTCGCCAATGTGGTGCACTACTTCACGCCCGAGACCAACCAGTCGATCCTGCGCAAGATCCGAGCGGCCGCCGAGCCCGGCGCACGCCTGCTCCTCGCGGACTTCTGGACAGACCCCACGCACACCCAGCCGCTCCCAGCCGCACTCATGGCCGGGGAATTCGCGATCCACGTCAACGACGGCGACGTCTACAGCGTCGACGAGGGCGCGGCCTGGCTGGGTGCCACCGGCTGGAACTACACCGGAACAGCACCCTTGGCCGGCCCGATCTCCCTCGTCACCGCAGAGGCGACCTGACCCGCCCGCAACTCCATGCACCAGCGCCGGCCAAGCCGGTCCAGCACAGCCCCCGAAGCACCCCGCGGTGGTGACGCCTCCAAATACGAACCGTTCGCAGCCGGTCGAGTTTCCACCGGTAGCCATCCGGAAGTACTGGAAGCTGGACGGATCATGCCGAGAAGCCATCCTTGACGGTCCTGACTGACACCGACGCTGCCGCAGGGGCTGTTCGGTGGCGAGCCCGTCCACCTGCACGACAGGATCGTGCGGTAGCGAACGGCGTGCTCGGTCGCGGTCGCCTGCACTCCCGCAGCCTGACCAAGCACGTGCTGGTCATCACCCGCCACCAGGTCACCCCGAAACAATGCCGGCGGATCAACGGCCTGAAGCACCTGAAGGTGACGCTGCTGTTCACCTACTCCGGGATCGAGGACCGCCGGATCGAGCCGTTCCCTCCGGTGTCGCTGCCGCGTCCGACATCTGTCCGGTCGGCCAACTCGCCAGGTGCCGCAGCGCCCACGTCTGGCCTGCGCTCGAGCACGTCTCGGCGCTTGCCAGCGAACTGCCCGAGGCGCAAGCGTCGGCGTTTGCTCAGTCGTTGTCCTCCAGGACTGCCACGACCTGCAGTAGCGACTGCTTGAACGCCTGGTACTGCTGCGCACCGAGAACCGCGGCGAGTCGGCCCTCGATCTGCGTCGTCACGGCAGTGATGTGGGTCATCTGCGCACGGCCCTGGTCAGTGGGCAGGATCAACTTGCCCCGGCGGTCGGCGGGGTCGGGCTCCCGGCGCACGTAGCCGAGTTGCTCCAACTCGTCCACCAGGGTGCCGACGACCTGCTTGTGCTGACCGGATTCGCGGGCCAGATCGACGGCGCGGCTTCCGGCCGGTTGGAGCAGGGCCATCACCGCACGGTGCCGGGGACCCAGCCGGCCGGCGGCCGGGTCCCCGTCCGGGACTGTCAGGGCGAAGCGGATGGCCCGCTGCAGTGCGCTGGTCAGCCGGTGGGTCAGTGCGCCGAGGTCGACGGTGGCGGGCGGAGATGCGGCCCCTGGTTCGGCCGCTCCGGATTTAGTAACCATTCTTGATAGTCACCAATCTTGACGGTCAACTTTTCTGACCTTAGTGTAGCTCGCATGACGATCCTGGTTACGGGTGCCGGCGGCACCATCTCCACATCCCTGTTGAACCTGCTCGCAGCCACCTCCACCGAATCGCTGCGGGCCCTGGTCCGCGACCCGGGCAAGGCGCCCACGATCCCCGGGGTCGAGGTTGCGGTCGGGGACCTGACCCAGCCGGATTCGCTGACCACTGCATTCGAGGGCGTCCGCGCGCTCTGGCTGCTCACCGCTGCGGGGCCTGATGCACCGCACCAGAGTTCCAACGCACTTGACGCCGCCCGGCGGGCCGGGGTGGGTCACATCGTCCGGCTCTCCGCGATCGGAGCGGCACACGACGCACCAACCCGCAACGGTCGCCTGCACGCCCTGTCCGACGCCGAACTGATCGCCTCGGGCATCCCCTACACCATCGTGAAGCCGTCCGCGTTCGACCAGAACCTGTTGGGCCTGGTCCACGAGGGAACCCTCTACCACAGCTGGGGAGACGGGCGGGTCGGGCTGATCGACGCCCGGGACATCGCCGAGTTCGCTGCCCACGTGCTGCGCCAGCCCGAGGAGCACGTCGGGCGCACATACACAGTCACGGGTCCGGAAAGCATCTCGCTGGCCGAAGCGGCCGCCGAGCTTTCCGACGGGACCGGCCGCGAGATCAAGGCTCAGCAGGTTCCGTCCGACGCGGTGGTTGCCGGCATGCTCGGCGCCGGCCTGTCGCCATGGTTCGCCGAGGTGATGGGGCGGGAGTACGCAGCGGCTTACGCGTCCGGCTGGGGCGACTTCACCACCGACGCATTCGAGACGGTTGTCGGACGGCGGGCTCGTACGGTGGCCGAATTCGGTCGCGACCACTCCGGTGCCTTCGAGCCTGCGGTGAGCACCGGTACGACTTCGGGCTCGCCGGCGGCGCGCTGATGGACGCCGGCTGCTACGCCGTGCACTGCCTGCGGCTGCTGCCCGGCGCACACCCAACGGCGCACCGGAGCCCCCGCCGGTCTGACGTCTAGAGCGGCAGCGACTCCTTCGGCCGCCCGCGGAGGTCTGTCCTTACATGGCACTCAGTCACAGCGTGTTCCTGCCCGTGGGCTTCGCCGGCGAGCTGGCCGGCTTCCCGGGCCCCGTGGCGGCGTACGAGGCGGTCCTGGACGTAGCGCGGGCGGCCGACGAGGGCGGCTACGAGACGATCTGGGCCCCGGACCATCTGGTCACGATCCCGCCCTCGGAGGAGTCGGTCTTCGAGAGCTGGACCCTGCTCACCGCGCTCGCCAGAGACACCCGCCGGGTGCGGCTCGGTCACCTGGTCACCGGCCACAGCTACCGCAACCCGGTGTTGCAGGCCAAGCTGGCGGCGACGCTGGACGTCGTCTCGGGCGGCCGGTACACGTTCGGCGTCGGCGCCGGTTGGTACGAGCCCGACTACGCCGCTCTGGGCCAGGACTACCCGGACGCCCCCGAGCGGTTGCGGCGCCTCCGGGAAGGGCTCGAGATCGTCCGGTCCCTGTGGACAGCGCCGGTCACCAGTTACGAGGGGACCTACCATCGGGTGCGTGAAGCAGTACGGCAGCGGGGCGTGCAACGGCCGCACGTCCCGGTGATGATCGCCGGCGGCGGCGAGAAGGTGACGCTCCGGCTGGTCGCGGAGCACGGCGACCTGTGCAACGTCATCGAGTCTCCCGACCGCCTCGCGCACAAGTACGCCGTCCTCGCCGACCACTGCGCGGAACTCGGCCGGGATCCCGGGGAGATCCGCCGGACGGCGGTGACCACCTGCCTCGTCGGCGACACCGACGCCGAGGCGCGCGACCGGCTGCCCGCGAAGCATCCGCTCTTCCCCGGCGACTACCGGTCGTACTGCCTGGTCGGGACGCCGGAGACGATCCGGGAGCGGCTCGCCGCCTACGAGGCGGCCGGGGTCGACGAGCTCGTCATCGGCTTCGCCGACCCCACGGACGCCGCCGCCGTCCGCGACTACGCCCGGGAGTTCGCCGGATGACGCAGACCGACGAGGCGCAGTTCGCCGCGCGCACCGAGCCGTTCCGGCGCGAGCTGCTCGCGCACTGCTACCGCATGCTCGGGTCGGTGGACGACGCGGAGGACGTCGTCCAGGAGACTTACCTGCGCGCCTGGCGGGCCTTCGGCGACTTCGAGGGCCGGTCTTCGGTGCGCACCTGGCTGCACCGGATCGCGACCAACACCTGCCTGACCGCGCTCGCGCACCACAGCCGGCAGGTGCTGCCGTCGGGGCTCGGACCGCCGGCCGAGGACCCGCATACGCCCCCGCAGCCGGCCGGCGACGACGTGTCGTGGCTGCAGCCGATCCCCGACGCGCTCGTCCAGCCCGAGGCTGACGACCCGGCCGCCGTCGCGGAGCTCCGCGCGGACCTGCGGCTGGCGCTCGTCGCGAGCCTGCAGTACCTGCCGCCGCGACAGCGCGCCGTCCTGCTGCTGCGCGACGTCCTCAAGTTCCCGGCCGCCGACGTCGCCGAGACGCTCGGCACCACGACCGACGGCGTGAAGAGCACGCTGGCGCGGGCACGGGCACGCCTGGCGGAGCTGTCGCCGTCCGCCGACACCGTGCTCGAGCCGAACGACGCGGAAGCGCGGCGCCAGCTGGAGCGGTACGTCGCGGCGTTCGAGACCTCCGACGTTGCCCTGCTGGAGCAGCTGCTCCGCGACGATGCGGTCATCGAGACCGACGCGCGCACCTGGTACGCGGGGAAGTCGGTGTGCGTCCCGTACCTCCGCGCCTACGCGATGGGCTCGCCGGGCGACTGGCGCATGCTGCCCACCCTCGCCAACGGGCAGCCGGCGGTGGTCGCGTACCGGCGCGGCACCGACGGCGTCCACTACGCCTACGGTGTCGCGGTGCTCACGACGACCGCCGCGGGGCTGGCACGGATCACCGTGTTCAGCGGCGCCAGGCTGGCGCGGCGGTTCGGGGCGCCGGAGGCGCTGCGTCCGGTCGGCGGGGCGGCACCTTGAGGCCGAGGATCGTCGCGATCACCACGGCAGCGGTGCCCAGGCTCCACCAGCGGTCGTCCCGTGCGGGTCATACACTCCGCGCGCATGAGTGGGCGCGAGCGCGGCATGGACACCGGGGTGGTCATCGAGGCGCACCGTCGGGCGGGCCGGCGGTTCACCGCAGCCGGGGTGGGAAGCTTCGTCCGCGAGCAGGGCACCGGCGAGCCAGTGGTGTGTATGCACGGGGTACCGGCCTCGTCGTTCCTGTACCGCAGGTTGGTCGCCGATTTGGCCGGCCGCGGACTGCGCGGGGTGGCGTTCGACCTGCCCGGGCTGGGGCTGGCGGACCGGCCTGCAGACTTCGACTACACCTGGACCGGGCTCGGCCGTTTTGCGGTCGCCGCGGTCGACGCGCTCGGGCTGCAACGTTTCCATCTGGTGGTGCACGATGTGGGCGGCCCGGTCGGGTTCGAGCTGGCCGCGGCGATGCCGGATCGGGTGCGGTCGCTGACGATCCTCAACACGCTGATCGAGGTCGACCACTTCCGCCGGCCGTGGGTGATGCAGCCTTTCGCATGGCCGGTCGTCGGCGAGTTGTGGCTCACGGCGATGATCCGGCCGCTGTTCGTGGCGTTGATGCGTTGGCAGGGCGTGGCCGATCGGTCGGTGCCCGCAGTCGAACTGGCTGCCTACCTGCGTCTGCTCAAGTGCAATGATGGCGGACAGGCGTTCCTGAGGATCATGCGCGGGTTCGAGCTGACCACAGCCAAGCGCGACCGGTACCTGGGCGTGGTGCGGGACGTGCCCTATCCGGTGCAGGTCGTGTGGGGCGCCCGTGACCCGGCGCTGCGCCTGTCCGTGTATGGCCGGCAGGCCGCCCGCGCCACCGGCACGCAGCTGCACACCGTGCCGGGCAAGCACTTCCTGCCCGAAGACACGGCACCGGCGATCGCCGAACGGATAGCGGGGTTGGCCGCCACGGCATGAGGCCGGGCTACCGGCAGAGCACCGGCGCGCCCCGGCAACAGGTAACGGCGGTCACCGACGGTGCCCGGTTGTTGCCCGCGCTGATCGCTGAAAACTGGTTCGGCGGGTTGCTCTTGTGGAAGGGCGGCGGCATCCGGCAGTGGGCCGAATCCACGAGGCCGCCGCCGCCCATCGGCAGCCGTGTCGTTGCGGACATCGACGAGGCACCGCATCGGCCGCCTCCGTCCACCGGATGTTCGAACCTATCCGTGTGACCCGGCAAGCCGCCAGCGGCAACCAGCTGGGCAACCCGGTCAAGCGGCCGAAGGCCGTCCTGAGGTTCCTGAAGGCGCCGAAAAGCCGCACGTGCGTCTGCTACTGGGCTCGGATGCGCTGCTCGCGGGTTGGGCTGACGGCAAGGTGAGTTCGGTCGAGACGCGAGAGGGATTGAAGCGCCGGGGGACCAACTTTGGGGGTCTTCGGGCATGAGCGTTGCTGTACTTCGCTGCTATCAAGGACGACAGAGGCCGGTCCCTAGGGGCGGGACCGGCCTCTGACCTGGGTGGAGCTGACGGGTTCGGTCTCGAACCCCTGGGGTTCGAACACCGACCCCTTGGTGGAGCTGACGGGTTCTGTCTCGAACCCCTGGGGGTCGAACACGAACCCCTTGGTGGAGGGGCTCACCGCTT
>Ga0081539_10000662_pt1 | contig 69140 bp, 59 predicted proteins | sample TabmetS4T2R2_FD_71023 | JGI IMG/M metagenome (GOLD analysis project Ga0081539, IMG submission 71023) | Tabebuia heterophylla rhizosphere microbial communities from the University of Puerto Rico - S4T2R2 | ecosystem: Host-associated > Plants > Roots > Rhizosphere ...
GCTGCGTGCGCAGACCCGCACGCTTCAGGAGCCCCGCCGGCGGATCGCGCAGCTGGGTGCCGGCGATTCGCTGGCTCTCCCCGCAGAGGTGGTCGACTATCTGGACCGCCTACGTGCCGCGGGCGCGCCGGAGGCGGTCATCGAGCCCGAGCGAGATGCCTGGATCCTGATGGCTGCGCGGTATCCCGAAATGATCCCGGCGCTCATGGTCGAAAAGGTGGCGCAGCTCGCAAATCCGAAAGTCGTCCGGCTCTACCGGCTCATCGGTCGGATCGCAGAGAACTGGGAGGACGAGGAGCTCCTGTGTGAAGCAGCCGACTTGATGAGCGAGCTGTTGGAGGACGCGGCGGACAGCGGGGAGCTGGACCGGCAGGACGAGCTCATGCCGGACGACGCGTTCATCGGCCTGATGGACTCGTTCGCCGATGCTTCCCACCCCGCGGTCGCGCGGCTGCGGGAGTTGATCGCCGAGCGTGGCTGGACCGGGTGGACCCGGATCGAAAAGCGCCCTGACGCATCACGCCGCGCCGGGCAGACGCCCACCATCAAGTGAGCCGAGGTCACCGGTCCTGCACCGCCATCCATCCGGCGACCTGGGTCCGGGTGGTAAAGCCCAGCTTGGTGAGGATGTTGCGGACATGACTCTCGATCGTCCGCTCGGAGAGAAACAGCCGGGCGCCGATCTCCTTGTTGCTCAGCCCTTCGGTCACCAGCCTCGCGACCTCGGTTTCGCGCTGGCTCAGGATGCTTGGCGTCGATTCGGGAGTCCGTGCCGCAGCAGCGCTTTCACGCAGGGCGAGCCGCACGGCGGCGTCCCGGTTCAGCTGGCGGCCGGTCGCATGGGCCGAGCCGAACCTCTGCGCGCCGAGTGCTGCTGTGGCCGACCGGGTTGCGTCGGTCAACGCCGGCGCCATACTCGGGTGGACCCGGGCGCCAATGTCGACGCGTAAGTGCTCCATCGCGCCGAGGAGTTCTGCGGCCCGCTGCGATTCGCGGTTGACCGCCGCGCAGCAGCCGAGTGCGCCGACGAGGTAGCACTGGGCCACCCGGTCGTCGATCTGCCGGGCGATCCGCAGGCCCTCGGTGAGCCACTCCTCGGCATTACCTACGGCGCCGGATCGCAACGCCGCATAACCCTGATTCATCAGCATCATGCCGAGGCTGTAGAGGTCACCCGCCTCGCGGCTGAGCCGGGCACCTTCGGCGGCCGCCGTCGCGACCGCGTCGAGGTCGCCGTCGCTGAGGCCGTTGAGGGCTTGAGCCTGATACATCATGAGTGTGGCGCCCAGATCGTCCAGCTCGACGGCGATGGTGCGGGCATCGGTGAAGAGGCGGCGGGCGGACGTCGAGTCGCCGTTCATGGTCGCCGCGATCGACGCCATGGCAAGGGTTTGCGACAGCACATCGGCCAGCCCGGCGGCCCGGGCCGCGGTCGCACCGCGATCGAGGGCGCGGGTCGCCGCGTCCGGATCGTTCTGCAGCACGCCCAGGAAGCCGCGCGCGAAGTACGTCCAGGGACTGGCGACCGGCCCGGCGAGTACCTCATCGAGCCAGCGCACGCCCTCAGTGGTCGCGCGGGTGATCCAATACCAGATCAGAGCTGTCGCGATGCCAACCGCGCGGGGGAAGTCGCCGCGTTCGAGGCACGTGCGCAGGACGGCCCGGATGTTGTCGATCTCCAGGTCCAACCAGGCCAGCGATTCCACCAGCCGGTACCTGCCGGTCGCCGCGAACTGCTGACACCGGGACAGGTAATAGTCGGCGCAGCGTAGCTCCACGGTGTCCGTGTCGCCGGACTCGCGCAGCCTGACCCGCGCGTACTCCCGCATCGTTTCGTGCAACCGGTAGCACGCCACCCCAGCGGCATCGTCCTTGCCCAGCAACGACTTGTCCAGCAGGGATGACAGCAGATCCAATGCTTGAGTCGCCGGCAGGTCGCCGGAGCAGCAGACCGCCGCGACGTCGTCGAGGGTGAATCGGCCGGCGAACACACACAGCCGCATCAGCATCGTCTGCTCGGCAGGCGTCAGTAGGTCGTAGCTCCACTCGATCGCGGTACGCAGCGTCTGATGCCGTGGAAGCGCGGGCCGGCTGCCGCCGGTGAGGAGGCTGAACCGGTCGCTCAGCCGGTCCAGGATCTGGTGCGGGCTCAGCGCCCGTGTTCGCACGGCGGCCAGCTCGATGGCAAGGGGCAACCCGTCAAGCCGCCGGCACACCTCGACGATGGCGGCTCGGTTCGCCTCCGTCAGCTCGAAGTTGCCTGATGCGGCCGCGGCCCGCTCGACGAACAGCCGGACCGCGTCGTTGCGACCCGTCTGGGCCGGCGACTCGGCGTGCGGAGAGGGCAGCTCCAGCGGCGGAACCGGCAGTACATGCTCACCCGACACCGACAGCGGCTCACGGCTGGTCGCTATCACACGGACTCCTGGACCGGCGCGGAGCACGTCATCGATCAGTCGTGCGGTCGCGTCGAGCAGGTGCTCGCAGTTGTCGAGCACCAGCAGCAGCTCCTTGTCCCGCACGTACGATCGCAGCAGGGCCGCCGGCTCGGCGGCCTGGTCACGCAGATCGAGTGCTGTCAGCACTGCCGTCTCGACCAGCGCAGGATCCCTGACGTCGGCGAGCTCCACCAGCCACGCGCCGTCGGGAAACCTGTGCGCGAGATCGGTGGCGATCCGGACCGCCAGCCGCGTCTTGCCCACTCCGCCCGGACCGACGAGGCTGACCAAGCGCGCGTCGCTCAGCCTCCTCCTGGCTTCCGCCAGCTCGTAGCGGCGGCCGACGAAGCTCGACGTCTCAGCGGGCATGCTGCCGGATCGCCGGCTGGGCTCGACCACGCCCCGAAAGTACAGGTCGTCTGCGCCGCGATTCAGTACTGGCTCGGTACTGGCTCAGTGCTGGCTCAGTGCTGGCACGGATGGCTGCGCCCGTCGCCCTGCATACGTTGGCGGTCATGGCAGCACAGCTTCCGATCCAACGGGTCGAGATCAGTTTTGTCGGCACACCCCCTGTGGCGCAGCTCGAACGGGCGTCGGGCGTCAGCGGTGTTCAGCGAGTTGGTCCGATCGTGCGCTGTCTCGTCGCGGGCAGCTTTCAGCCGTTTCTCGAGGCGCTCCGCGGCCACGAGGTCCTCACTCTGCACGCGACGCCGGCAGCGGCCGCGTCACCACGATTCGACGGAGACATGCGATGAGCACGGCAATGAGCAACACGACGAACACGGCCACGACTACAGCAACGATGGCGACGGAGACGTTGCCGGATCGCAGATCCTCCGCCCGTGCGGAGCTTCCGCTGTGGCGCCTGTACCTGCTGCGGCTCGGTTACCTGATCCTCGGCGGCGGTCTTGTGGTGTACAAGTGGCCGCTCCTTCTCCACCACGACAAGCCCTGGCCGTTGATGACCAGCGTGGTCACCTGCGTCCTCGTGGCGATGTCGATCCTCGCTCTTTTCGGGCTGCGCTATCCGGTGCAGCTGATGCCGATCCTGTTGTTCGAGGTGGCATGGAAGACGCTGTGGCTCGCCGTCGTCGCGGTGCCGCTGTGGCTGAACCATGAGATGGATTCAGCCACCCGCGAGTTGGCCAACGAGATCCTGTGGGTCGTCGTCATCGCGCCCGTCATTCCGTGGCGGTACGTCTACTCGACCTACGTGGCCCGGCGTGGTGAGCGGTGGCGCTGACCCGCCCCAACGTTTCCCTAGGGCACGTTGAAGCTCTCCAGCCGGATCACCGGCCGCACCCGCTGCTCCAGGTCGGTCCCCACGAACGCCGCTCGCAGCGAGTCGCCGGTGAGCGCGTTGCCGATCGCCGCCATGATCATGCCTTGGTCGAGCGACAGGTACGCGGGCGAGACCCGGCCCGTGCTGACGTTCACGGCATCACGGAAGCCCCAGCGGGAGTAGCTGTCGAAGTGGCTGCGCAGGCGGGCCAGGTTGTCCAGCGCGGCGCGTTGGTTCCAGCGCAGGGCGAGGAACGAGGCGTGCGGCGTGACCACACCGTCCGTGTAGGCGGACGGCGGCGGATCGGGCAGGGCCGGCCGGTCCGGGCAGCCGGCGAAGCCGTGGTCCACCAGCGTATTTCCGTTGTTCGAGGGATACCCCGTCGGGTTGGAGCCGACCGCATCCACGCCGTAGACGGCGTACCCGCCATCGGGGTTGTTGGACGGCGAGAACCCCCAATACCCGTAGCCGGCCTCGACCATGCCGTGATAGATCTGCGCTCGCACGGTATTCGGGTGGTTCGAGCCCCAGCTGCGCGGCGCCCAGACCTCCTCGGGCATGAAGAGTGCCGGCATCAGGTCCTCAAACGCGCTGCCGCCCCAGCTCGGGGTGATCCGCATCCCGGCGTAACTGTAGGAGCCGTCAAAGACGGTTTGACCGAGGTAGGTCCGGGTCGGGCCGGAGGGCTTGGTCTCCTGCCAGGACCAGTCACAGGTGGCCGGGAACGAACGCCAGGCGCCGAAGTACTCCTTCTGCGGCAACTGGCCGTTGGCGATCCCCAGGTAGCTGGCCATCCGGCTCTCGCTGACCACCGTGTCGTAGCAGCAGGGCGACTCGCCGGTGCTCGGCACGATGTGGAACGCGATCCGGTTGACCTCGGGCCGGTAGTAGACGCCGAAGTCCATGCTCGCGTACAACGCCTGGGCCCGGGCGGCCAGCTGCGGCACGGATCCCCGGACCACCCGCAGGCCGGTGGCCAGCCAACCGTTGTCCACCGAGGACAGGATCGGCGTCAGTGGTTCGCCGGTGGGCGGCCACGTGGTCAGGACCTCACCGGTGCGCGCGTCGTACCAGTTGTAGAACTGGCCTCCGAGGCTGCGATCCATCCCCTCCAGCGTGTGCAGGGTCGCCGAGAGCCGGGCCACCAGCTGGCGGGAGTCGATCAGGCCGATGTTCCGGGCAGCCACCGCGCTCCACATGTACGCGCCGATGTTCGTCGTGGACGTCTGGACGCTGCGCGTGCCGTCATCGGCGAGGCTGTCCGCGGGCAGGCCGCTCCTCTCATCGGTCATGGCGACCATCGAGGCCCACGTGTGAGCTCCGTACTGATGCAGCACTGCCAGGTCGTTTGCCGATCTGTCCGCGTCGCCCGTCGCAGTCGGGGCGCCCGAGGCCACAACGGCCTGCCCGGTCAGGACGACGAGCGCGGTGACAGTGGCGGCGATCAGGCGGCGCATGACCCCTCCTATCCGGCTGGCCTCGGTGGCAGCCTTGGTGTCCGGGCTCAGATTCCGCCTATAACGGGCATCTGTCCAGCGCAGCGGTGGCCATGGGCTTGTTCATTGGCCTCTCCTCTCGCCATAGTCGCGGTCTAGCAATCTCGATCCACCGACATTCCTGAGGGACTCAGCGAGGGGCGCTCGACGTCCTGCGCCACCGACGACGTTCCAGAGCGGAGGCCATGCCAATGCTGTCCTGGGGTGTCATCGCCTACGGAGCGGCGCTCTCCGCCGTCCTGGCCGTACTCCTCGTTCTCGTCCTGGCTCGTGAACGCCGCCCCAGCAGCCTCGCCGCCGTCGCCGCCGGCACCATCGCCGGGCCCGTTGCCTGGAACGCGATCTTGCGCGCCACCAGCGGAAGCAGCTTCTTCGTCGACGCCCCCATCGCGGTGTTCCCGGTCAGCTGGCAGGACACCGGCTCCGGCGTTTTCGCCCTTGCGGCCCTCGCCCTGATCCTGGGTCTCGGGCCGCTGCGCGCCGAACCGGGCCGCCGTGTGGCGCTGTTGTCAGCACTCGGCGCTCTTGGCGCCCTGCTCGTCGACGTCTACCTCTACTGACGACCTCGCCGCGACTCGCTCAGGCGCCTGATTGTTCGCGCCGAAGTGACCTGTCCAAGGGAGTCACTTCGGCGGGAGGGGCGCCGTCCCGGCCGGCGAGTTGCGGCGGATGTGAGGGGCAGCGGTAATGAGGGGGGAGTGGTACCGGCGGAGGTCGATGATGATCAGTTACGAGTCGGGCACGTCAGAGCAGCCGCTGCTCGGCGACACCATCGGGGCCAACCTCGACCGCACGGTGGCGGCGTTTCCGGACCGCGATGCGCTGGTGGAGCATGCAACCGGCCGGCGATGGAGCTATGCCGAGCTGGCCGGTGAGGTGGACGCGGTGGCGCTGGGGCTGCGGGCGCTCGGCGTCGGTAAGGGCGACCGGGTGGGGATCTGGTCGCCGAACTGTGCGGAGTGGACGTTCACCCAGTTCGCCACGGCGAAGCTCGGCGCGATCCTGGTGAATATCAACCCGGCGTACCGGGTGCAGGAGCTGGAGTTCGTGCTGCGGCAGGCCGGGATCAGCACCCTGGTGGCCATGCCCAGCTTCAAGACCTCCGACTACGCCGGGATGATCGAGTCGGTGCGGCCGAACTGCCCGGAGCTGGATGAGGTGGTGTTGATCGGCCGGCCGGAATGGACCGAGCTGCTGGAGCGTGGCCGCGCGGCGGACCGGAGCGTGCTGGCCGAGCTGGGCGAGCAGTTGTCGGCGGATGACCCGATCAACATCCAGTACACCTCGGGGACCACCGGGTTCCCCAAGGGCGCGACGCTGTCCCACCACAACATCCTCAACAACGGCTTCTTCGTCGGTGCGCTGTGCGGGTACACCGAACGGGACCGGATCTGCATCCCCGTGCCCTTCTACCACTGCTTCGGCATGGTGATGGGCAACCTCGCAGCCGTCAGTCATGGGGCGTGCATGGTGATTCCGGCGCCGGCATTCGACCCGCGGGCGACGCTGGAGGCGGTGGCAGAGCACCGGTGCACCTCGCTGTACGGCGTGCCGACGATGTTCATCGCCGAGCTCAACCACTCCGACTTCGAGTCCTTCGACCTATCCAGTCTGCGCACCGGGATCATGGCGGGTTCGCCGTGCCCGGTGGAGGTGATGAAGCAAGTTGTCTCGCGGATGGGTATGGCCGAGGTGACCATCTGCTACGGGATGACGGAAACCTCGCCGGTGTCCACCCAGACCCGGGCCGATGACAGCCTGGACCGCCGGGTATCCACGGTGGGCCGGGTGCATCCGCACCTGGAGATCAAGATCGTGGATCCGGCGACCGGGTTGACCGTCCCGCGCGGGACGCCGGGTGAGTTCTGTACGCGCGGCTACTCGGTGATGCTGGGGTATTGGAACGAGCCGGAGAAGACTGCCGAGGCGATCGACGCGGCGCGCTGGATGCACACCGGTGACCTGGCGGTGATGGACGCCGACGGCTACGTCAATATCACCGGGCGGATCAAGGACATGGTGATCCGAGGCGGGGAGAACATCTACCCCCGCGAGATCGAGGAGTTCCTGTTCACCCATCCGGACATCATCGACGTCCAAGTCGTCGGCGTACCCGATGTGCGGTACGGCGAGGAGCTGTGCGCCTGGGTCCGGGTCCGCGAGGGCGCCGAGGTGACCACGGAGTCCATCCGCGAGTTCGCGACCGGCAAGATCGCGTCGTACAAGATCCCGCGGTACGTGATGGTGGTCGAGGAGTTTCCGATGACGGTGACCGGCAAGGTGCGCAAGGTGGAGATGCGCGAGAAGTCGGTGCAGCTGCTCAACCTCGGCGAGGCCGCCGAGGTGAAGAACGCCTGACCGGGCGCCTACCGCGTTTGCCAGGCAGGTCTTCGCGTTCGTGCCGGTTGCGCCAGCTCAGCGCGGCTCGTCCTTCCCGTCGTAGTGACCCAGCAGACCGTTCACTACGGCGGGAAGAACGTCGTGTGGCCGACGTCCGCATCAAGGGAGCGGCTTGCCTGCACTTCTCTTGCTATATAGAGTTTTGGGTGGGCGCTGGAGTACGTCGAGCCGGTGGAGGTCGCGCAGTGATCATCCTGGTGGTCCTGCTGCTCCTTGGCGGTGGCGTCTACTGGCTTACCCGGCGCCGGGCCTCAAGGACCGGCGAGCCGGTAGCCCGGGATGACGCCGCTGCGGCCATGGCTGAGGCGGCCAAGCCCATGTCGCCCGCTGGTGATCCGGCTCAGGTGGTCTTGTCGCACCTCACCAAGCAGTACGCCACGGTTGCCGCGGTGGATGACCTCTCCTTCACGGTCGAGCCGGGTCGGGTGACCGGCTTTCTCGGGCCTAATGGCGCCGGCAAGACCACCACCCTGCGCATGGTTCTGGGGCTGGCCAGGCCGAGCGCAGGGACGGCCACCATCGCAGGCATGCGCTACGACCAGTTGGTCCGGCCGATCCGTCACGTGGGGGCGGTACTCGAGGGCAGTGCCGCGCACCCGGGGCGCACCGGGCGCGACCATCTGCGCGTCATCTGCCGGGCCGGCGGCGTACCGCTGAAACGTGCCGATGAGGTGCTCGCCCTGGTGGGACTCACGGAGGCCGGCGGTCGCCCGTTCAAGAGCTACTCGTTGGGGATGCGCCAGCGGCTCGGCATCGCAGCAGCCCTGATCGGCAACCCCGGCGTTCTCATCCTGGACGAGCCGGCCAACGGCCTGGACCCGGAAGGCATCCGCTGGTTGCGTGACCTGCTGCGTGGCCTCGCCGATGAGGGCCGCACGATCCTGGTCTCAAGCCACCTGCTCGCCGAGGTGCAGGCGCTCGCTGACGACGTCGTCATCATCGCGCGAGGGCGGCTGGTGGCCCGCGGGACCGTCAGGTCCGTACTCGATTCCCTGGCCCGGCCGGGCAGAACTCTCGTGCGCACGCTCGAGCCGGACCGGCTCACGCCGGAGTTGGGTGAAGAAGCGATCGTGACGCCCGGCCCCGACGGCGACATGTACGTCACCGGCGTCGATGCGGCGGCGATCGGCGACGCCGCACACCGTGCTGGGATCGCGGTGCACCAGCTCAAGACGGAGCGTCCCGATCTTGAAGAGGTCTTCCTCGAACTGACCACCGAGGAGGCGGGCATCCGATGATCATGGTGGGCAGTCCTGCACTGGCCCGCGACCGCCACACCCGGACGAATCCACTGTGGCAGGTGCAGGCCGAGATCATGAAGATCCGCACGACGAGGCTGGGGTGGCTGTTTCTCATCGGCGTCGTGCTGGTCACCGCGTGGGCTCTGCTGCGCAACGGGGCTGCTCACCACTACGCGCTTTACCCGCCGCTGGACCGACTTCCGGCTGCGGAGCGCGCCGATGCGGTTGCGGACGCCGCACACGCGCGCACATCTGCCGGCCGTGCCGCGATCGCCGCCGACATGATGACGTCCGGCCAATCCGCCGGCGTCCTGCTGGCGATGCTGCTCGGCCTGCTGACCGTCACGAACGAGTACGCGCACGGGACGGCCACCGCCACGTTCCTGACCAACCCGAAGCGGGGCGCGGTCATCGTCGGGAAGTTCGCTGCGGCCGTCGCCGTCGGCGTGCTGTTCTGGGCTGTGTCGACCGCACTCAACCTGGTCGTCACCCTGATCTACATTCCCAGCCAGCACGTCAACGTCGGCGTGCTGGACTGGATCCCGCTGCGTTCGGTGCTGCTGAATCTGCTCGCCTACGCGATGTGGGCGGTCTTCGGGGTCGGTCTCGGCGCCCTTGTCCGCAGCCAGGTGGGGGCAGTGGTTACCGGCATGGTGGTCTATCTCGGCGGAGCTGCGGCCGCCGTCGTCCTCTTCAATCTGATCTACCTGGCCTACCATCACACGTGGGTGCTCGCGGCGTCGGTGATCGCGCCGGCGGTCGCGTCGCTCGTGATGATCACGCCCGGACGCGCGTTCGACCACGCGCCGCCTCAATGGTCCGGACTGCTCATTATGATCGCGTACGCGGCGCTCCTGGGTGCTGTCGGTGTGCTGCGGGCCAGACGCCAGGACGTCTGAGGGAGGACCAGCCGTGACGCGCAGCCGCCGCCCGTCGCCCCAGGCGATCGCCGTCCTGCGGGCGCTCGCCGAGGAGCCAACCCGCTGGCGCTACGGCTACGACCTGTGCACGCAGCTCGGTGTGCAGGCCGGATCGATGTACCCCATTCTGATGCGCCTCGCCGATCGGGGCTTTCTGGAGGCGGACTGGGAGATCGATCGGGTGTCTGGTCGACCTCCGCGCCACCTCTACCGACTCACCGCCGCCGGCCTCGCCTTCGCCGCAGTCCAATCCGCTGCAGTCCAGTCCGCCGCAGTCCAATCCGCCGCAGTCCAGTCCGCCGCAGTCCAATCCGACGACGCCGATCCGGCGGCTGAACCGGTACCGCGGCCGGTGCGCCGATCGCGCCCGCAGCTCGGCAACGCCTGATGCTGGTCGTCGTCATCGCCGTCATAGCGGTCGCGCTCCTGTGCGGTCGCGGCGGTCCAGGCTTGGACCTGCCGGAGCGGATCGTGCTAGCAGCGACGCACCGGCTCCCGCCGAACCGGCAGTCGTGGGGTCGGGCCCTCGTCGCCGAGCTGGCTGCGGTTGGTGGCCGCGTTCCGCGATGGCGGTTCGCCGTCGGAGTGCTCCGGATCGCGCTGTTCCCACCGGCATCGAAGCCCACCGCGGTCCGCGCCACCGCCACGGTCAGCGTGGCAGCAACCGTGGTAGCGAGCGTCGCTGCGGTCAGACTCGTGCCCACCCTGTCGGTGTTCGTGGCCGCACTGGGGCTGCTGACGTCCGGGTACGCAATCGCCATCGCTTGCCGCCGCCCGCGGGTCTCGATCGACCGCATCCAGCTGGCCGCCGGCGCGATGGCGCTCACGGGAGTTCTCGCCGTGATCGGCACGGTGATCGCGGTGGCCGTCACCGACCCAGCAGCGACACGGGACCGGACGCACGTCTTCTCCGTGGTACTCGCGGCCGCACTGTGTGGATACCTGGTCGCCGGCCTTTCGATGACCGCCATGGGTAGTGCCGGGCCGGTGGCGCTGGGGGGCGCGATCGCGGGCGCCGGCGTTGTGGTGGCTGCGACCATCCTGCTGCCGACGGGGGCGCTGTCCGTTCCGATATCGCCGATCATGGCTGCGGCGACCCTTGCCACCGCCATCATCGTCGGCGTCCGCACCCGCAGCCGGTCCACCGCAGCACGAGCCGGCCTCCTCGCCGCCATCCTCAGCGCGCCGATCCAGTTCGCCGTCACAGTCATGGCAGTGCAGCACGGTCACCCGTCCGCTCTGACCAATTCGTACGACATCGCTGCTTATCCGCGTAGCGGCTACCCGGATGTGGCGAGCTACCTGCTGAGCGACGCTCTCGGCGGCAACATCATCAGCCTAGTGATCACACCGCTGGTCATGTACGCGTTGGCGACTGTCGGCGCCGCTGCGGCGCCGCGGCGTCCCGCTCTCTGATTCGATCATCAGTCAGAAAAGATCTTGGAAGGTTCGTCGGCTGACAGCCGACGAACCTTCCAAGATCTTCCGTGTGGTGGCGATCCGACGCTGTTTCGGCAGGCGTCGCATCAGCTCAGGACGTCGCCGCCCGCACCAGCTCGGCGACTCTCTTCTGGACCGTGGGGCTCCAGTTTGTGATCGCGTACGCCACCGGCCAGATGTCGTCGTCGTCAAGGTTCGCCGCGTCCTGGAAGCCCAGCGTCGAGTAGCGGTAGTTGAACTTGCCCGAATCCTGGAAGAAGACCACCACCTTGCCGTCGGCATTCGTGTAGGCAGGCATCCCGTACCAGGTTTTCGGCGACAGCTCGGGGGCCGTAGCGGTCACCGTCACGTGCACGCGTTCGGCCAGGGCACGATCTTCCGGTGCCATCTCGGCGATCTTGTCGAGGACCGCCTGCAGATCGTCGGCCTTCTTGGTCCCCTGCTTGCCCTCGGCGCGCAACTCGGCGGCGCGCTCCATCATCGCGGCACGTTCCTCGGCGCTGAAGCCGTGACGCTTCGCGTTGGCACTCTTTACTGGCATTTTCGCTCTTCCTTTCGTGGCGCTCCGGCCTCCTGGTGACACCGGCCTCTACAAAGAGCATCAGGCCAGGCCATGCCGTGACGCTTCTCGATTCCTGATCGGATCGGGGACCGGGCGAGGTACTCCGGTAGCGGGGAAGTCCCACATCGTGCGCCGCAGCATGCTGCGCCACCGGCGCAGCAGCACATCCCGATATACGCCGGCCTGATAGTTGGGCTCGTCGAAAGCGAACGCACGCGCAGTGACGGGATCGGGCAGATCGACGATGTGGACGCTCCCGCTCGGCGTGTCACCGTCGTCGTCCAGGGTCGGGCCGCGGGCGATCATCTGCGTCGCATACCGGTCCATGTAGGCCCAGTGGTCTTCGAGCAGCTCGTCGCGCAGCCCCAGCGAGCCGGGCCGATCGCGGTGGTAGCAGAAGAACTCCATACCCACAGTCTCCGGTTCTCGGTCTTGCCGTGCCGGAGTGTGGGAGCAGGATGTCGCGCATGAGTGAAGACGACGCGGGTTCCCTGTACGAGGCATTGATCGCGGGATGGAACAACCACGACGGTGCTGAAATGGCCGCGCCGTTCGCCGAAGACGGCGTGTGCATCGGGTACGACGGCAGCCAGTACGTGGGACGGCAGGTGATCGCGACGGAAATCGCCCGGATTTTCGCCGACCACGAGCCGGCCAGGTATGTGGTGAAGGTCGAGTCCATCCGCCGCATCGGGGATGATGCGATGCTCGTTCGGGCCAGCGCGGGGATGATTCCGCCCGGGCAGCGGCGGCTGAATCCCGACGTGAACACACACCACACGGTTGTTGCCGAGCGGTCGGCGGGGCGCTGGCAGGTCGTGCTCTTCCAGAACACGCCTGCCCAGTTCCACGGCCAGCCAGAGCGGGCTGCCGAGATGACGCAGAAGCTGCAGGCCGTGGCCGACGCCGGTCATTCCCTTAGGTGACTCGAAGCGCGTCTGCGGTGGCGGCCGCCACGGCGCGAGGTGGGGGCTGGTGTTCTTCCAGCCGAAGTGACCCGCTGAATGGGTCACTTCGGCTGGAAGAACGCCTAGCGATCCATGGACCACAAGAGACGTCGGGTGTTGATCACGGGGCGTTCCCTTGATCAGGTCGGCGAGGCCTTGATCAAGTGGCGAACGCTTGATCAAATGGACAGAGTTGTCGTGATCAGGCCGGAAACGACCAGAACGTCCCTCTGATCAAGGGAACGTCCATCTGATCAAGGGAACGTCCATCTGATCAAGGGAACCTCGTTGTACCGCGATCCGCTTGACACGTCGAAGTCTGCTTTACACACCGAAGGCCGCTTTACACACCGAGGGCCGGTTTGAGAGCGCTTCTATCTGTCCATCCGGCGGCCTTCAGTGTGTAAAGCGGCCTTCCATGTGTAATGCGAGGTCCGGCCAGAGTGCCCGCTCATGCGCCGCCCGGCCTGCGACTCCCGGGCTGCGCCCCGGCCTGCGCCGCAATGCCTGCCCAGCGCCGCCGAGGCTTCGCCCCGGCTGCACCCCCGGCCTGCGCCGCAATGCCTGCCCAGCGCGCCCGGGCTGCCGCGCCGGCCAGTCCGTCGTGGCGCCTGGTCTTGATTGATTCCAGAAAATGGCGGTAGGTTACGAGGCGTGTCGACGACGTCGGACTACGAACGTATGTTGCGCGGGGTCGGTCTGCGGGTGACACGTCCTCGGGTGGCGGTGCTGACCGCGGTCTACGAGTATCCGCACGCCGACACGGATTCGATCATCGGTGCGGTGCGCAGGGACCTCGGTGAGGTGTCCCACCAGGCTGTTTATGACGTGCTGAACGCCCTGACCGGCGCCGGGCTGGTGCGGCGGATCCAGCCGAAGGGTTCGGTGGCGCGCTACGAGTCGCGCGTCGGGGACAACCACCACCACGTCGTATGCCGCTCGTGCGGTGCCATCGCCGACGTCGACTGTGCGGTAGGCCACACGCCGTGCTTGACAGCGTCCGACGACCACGGCTTCGTCATCGACGAGGCTGAAGTCATCTACTGGGGCCGCTGTCCTGCATGTGCCGCGGCCGCGCCGGCAGCGCCGGCAGCCCCGGACGGCTGATTGCGCAGCGCTCGACCGCGACGGAGTCAAGAAAACAAGAAATCGGCCATCAGACAGAACAGCGAGACGGGAGAAGGACCGAAGTGTCTGACAACAAGGACTCGACTGCCAGCATCAGCGAAAGCGAGAACCCGGCGATCCCGTCGCCCACTGCCGAGGTCACGCCGCCCAGAACCAACCGGGACTGGTGGCCGAACCAGCCGAACCTGCAGGTTCTGCACGAGCACTCGCCGCGATCCAATCCGATGGGGGAGGACTTCAACTACGCGGAAGAGTTCAAGACCCTCGACGTCGAGGCGCTGAAGCGGGACATCTTCGAGCTCATGACCACGTCGCAGGAATGGTGGCCGGCCGACTACGGTCACTACGGGCCGCTGTTCATCCGGATGAGCTGGCACGCCGCGGGCACGTACCGCATCGCCGACGGCCGGGGTGGCGGTGGCAGTGGCGCGCAACGCTTTGCGCCACTCAACAGCTGGCCGGACAACGCGAGCCTGGACAAGGCGCGCCGATTGCTCTGGCCGATCAAGCAGAAGTACGGCCGCAAGATCTCCTGGGCGGACCTGCTGGTCTTCGCCGGCAACTGCGCCTATGAATCGATGGGCTTCAAGACCTTCGGCTTCGGCTTCGGCCGCGAGGACATCTGGGAACCGGAGGAAATCTTCTGGGGTCCCGAGGACACCTGGCTGGGCGATGAGCGCTACAGCGGCGACAGGGAGCTCGCCAAGCCCTTCGGCGCCGTTCAGATGGGCCTGATCTATGTCAATCCGGAGGGTCCGAGCGGGAACCCCGACCCGCTCGCCTCTGCGCGTGACATCCGGGAGACCTTCGGCCGGATGGCGATGAACGACGAGGAGACGGTTGCGCTCATCGTCGGCGGCCACACGGTGGGCAAGACCCATGGTGCGGTCGACCCGCAGTACGTGGGTCCAGAGCCGGAGGCCGCGCCCATCGAACAACAGGGTCTCGGCTGGACGAACACCGCAGGGACCGGCGCCGGCCCCTACACCATGACCAGCGGCCTCGAGGGCGCGTGGACCAACGAACCGACGAAGTGGGACAACGGCTATCTGGACAACCTCTTCGCATACGACTGGGAGCTGACGACGAGCCCGGCCGGCGCCAAGCAGTGGACTCCCAAGGACGCCTCGGCCCACGACACCGTGCCTGATGCCCATGATCCGTCCAAGCGGCACGCGCCGATGATGCTGACCTCGGACCTCGCGCTGCGGTTGGACCCGATCTACGGGCCGATCGCGAAGCGCTTCCATGAGCATCCGGACGAGTTGGCGGACGCCTTCGCCAAAGCCTGGTACAAGCTGCTGCACCGCGACATGGGACCGGTATCGCGCTACCTCGGGCCGTGGGTTCCGGAGCCACAGCTGTGGCAGGACCCCGTCCCTGCGGTCGACCACGAGCTGGTCGGGGACGACGACATCGCCGCCCTGAAGAGCACGCTCCTCGCCTCGGGCCTGTCGGTTCAGCAGTTGGTCTCCACCGCATGGGCGGCGGCTGCCAGCTTCCGCGGCACCGACAAGCGCGGCGGGGCGAACGGTGCCCGGATCCGCCTTGCGCCGCAGAAGGACTGGGAGGTCAACAACCCCGCGGAGCTGGCGAGCGTCCTGCGGACGCTGGAGGGCATCCAGCAGGACTTCAACAGCTTGCCGTCCGGCGGAAAGCGAGTCTCGCTGGCCGACCTGATCGTTCTGGGTGGCTGTGCGGCCGTCGAAGAAGCCGCGCGAAGGGCCGGCTACGACGTCACGGTCCCCTTCACCCCCGGTCGCACGGACGCCACGCAGGAGCAGACCGACGTGGAGGCGTTCGCCGTGCTCGAACCGGCGGCCGACGGGTTCCGCAACTACCTGCGGGCCGGGGAGAAACTGTCTCCGGAGACGCTGCTGGTGGAGCGGGCCTACATGCTGCAGCTGAGCGCTCCGGAGATGACCGTCCTCATCGGTGGACTGCGAGGCCTGGGCAACAACGTCGGGCAGTCCCGGCACGGGGTCTTCACCCACCGGCCGGAGATGTTGACCACCGACTTCTTCGTGAACCTGCTCGACATGGGGACTGAGTGGAAGGCATCACCGTCGGAGGAGAACGTCTACGAAGGTCGTGATCGCGGTACGGGCGAGGTCAAGTGGACCGCCACCGCCGTGGATCTCATCTTCGGGTCGAACTCCCAGCTGCGCGCCCTCTGCGAGGTCTACGCGTGCGCCGACTCGGCGGAGAAGTTCGTGCGCGACTTCGCCGCCGCGTGGAACAAGGTCATGGAGCTGGACCGGTTCGACCTCGCCTGAATCCTGGTTTCGCGGACGAAGGAGTGATCTTCCCCGCATCGCGGACCGGCTCACCTAGCCGAGGCAAAGAAAAGGTCCGTACCGTGGCTGTATGGCCCCGAGTCCGGAACCTGTCGCGACGACGCGCGTGCGCCGATCGCGGAGAAGGCTCGTCGGCGGCACGGTGATCGCGGCGCTCGTCGCCGTGATCTCCGTGTCGATCGCCGGGCTCACGCTGCGTTCCGGCGGCACGACCGAGGCGCGCAGCGGCTCCACGCCGACGCCGACCCCGAGCGTGAGCGCCTCGCCCACCGTGTCCGAGATCTATCGGCAGGTCGGGCCCTCCGTGGTCGTGATCCGCACGGCCCGGGGCGCGCTGGGCACCGGCGTGGTTGCGGCCGACGACGGCACGATCGTCACCGCCAACCATGTGATCGCCGACGGGAGCGCGATCGGCATCGTCTTCGCCGACGGCACCAGGTCGACGGCTAGGGTCGCGTCAGCGGACGCCGCCATCGACATCGCGATACTGACGCCGGGGACATCATCGGCGACGCTCGTGCCCGCGACCTTCGGCGGCGCTGTCGAGGTTGGCGGCAGCGTCGTCGCAATCGGCAACCCCCTCGGACTTGCCTACAGCGTCTCGTCCGGCGTCATCTCGGGGGTGGGGCGCACCGCGACGATCGAGCGCGGGAAGCTCTCCGGCCTGATTCAGTTCGACGCTTCGGTGAATCCCGGCAGTTCCGGCGGACCGCTGCTGGACGCGCAGGGGAACGTCATCGGCATCGTGATCTCCATCGCCGACCCCGGCGGCGACGACGCCTTCGCGGGTATCGCTTTCGCCGTCCCGATCGGCACCGCCCTCGGCGGTGCGAACGGCACCGGGCAAGGTCCCCAGATATAGCGGCGCCGATGCACCTCCCGGAGGAAGCGTGACCAGTCCAGTAGATCCGACGAGCCCGCTCGAGCAGGCGCTCTTCGAGGTCAAACGCACCATCGTCGGGCAGGACGCACTGCTGGAGCGCATGGCGGTGGCCCTGCTCGCCGGTGGGCACCTGCTGGTCGAGGGCGTGCCCGGACTCGCGAAAACGCTGGCCGTGAAATCGCTCGCGGCGGCGATCGGCGGGCAGTTCCAGCGCATCCAGTTCACGCCCGACCTGGTGCCCGCCGACCTGACCGGCACGCGGGTCTACCGGCAGCACTCCGGGGAGTTCGAGACCTCGCTCGGTCCGGTGTTCACCAACCTGCTGCTGGCCGACGAGATCAACCGGGCTCCGGCGAAGGTGCAGAGCGCGCTGCTGGAGGTGATGCAGGAACGTCAGGTCACCATCGGGCGGGAGACCTTCCCGGTGCCCGATCCGTTCCTGGTCATGGCGACGCAGAACCCGATCGAGTCCGAGGGCACCTATCCGCTCCCGGAGGCACAGGTCGACCGGTTCATGATGAAGGTCGTCGTGACCTACCCGTCGCATCCTGAGGAACACGCGATCGTCGGGCGGGCGCTGCAACCGCCGCCCGCGACCCAGGCGATCCTTTCCCCCGAGGCGCTCGTGCGCATGCAGGCCGTCGTCCAGCAGGTCTACGTGGACCCCGCCATCGTCACCTACGCGGTGAATCTCGTGACCGCCACGCGCCTGCCGGGCCGGATGGGGCTCGGTGACCTGGATCGGTACGTCACGTACGGCGCGAGCCCGCGCGCATCGATCAACCTCGTGCTCGGCGCACGGGCGCTCGCGTTCCTCCGCGGCCGCAACTACGCACTTCCGCACGACGTCGGCGAACTCGCCCTCGACGTGCTGCGGCATCGCATCGTGCTGTCCTACGAGGCGCTGGCCGATGACGTAGACCCCGACACGATCATCGCGGGCGCCTTGCGCGCGGTGGCCGTGCCCGAGGTCGCGCTGCAGGACCGCTGACCCATGGTCGCGCCCGACCGGTTGCTGTGCCGGCTGGAGTGGCGGGTGATCCGCCGCCTGGACGGGCGCTTGCAGGGTGCCTACCGGACCGCGTACCGCGGTAGCGGCGTGGACTTCGCCGGGTTGCGGGAGTACGTCGAGTCCGACGACGCCCGGCACATCGACTGGAACGCCACGGCGCGCCTGACCGATCCGCAGGTCCGCCAGTACGTCGAGGACCGCGAACTGACAGCGTGGCTGGTACTGGACCGATCTGCCTCGATGACTGTGGGGCGGCCGGGGCGGGGCAAGCACGACGTGCTCGCTGAGCTCGCCCTGACCCTTGCCCGGCTCTTCGGCCGCGGTGGCAACCGGGTCGGCGCCGTGCTCTACGACGGGACGGCCACGCGGGTCGTTCCGGCGGGCACCGGCCGCATTCATGCGCTGCGCATCGGGCACGAACTCGACCGAACCGCCGGGCCAGGCGCCGGCACGACCGACACGACCGATCTCGCGGCGATGCTCGACGCCGTGGCCGGACTGGCCAGGCGTCGCTCGGTGATCGTCATCGTCTCCGACTTCATCGGCACCGGGGAATGGGAAAGGGCGCTGGTGCGGCTGGCACACCGCAACGACGTCGTCGCGCTGCGCGTGGTGGACGCCGCCGACGACGCGCTACCGGAGGTCGGGCTGGTCGTCGTCGAGGATGCCGAGACCGGCGAACAGCTACTCGTGGACTCCAGCGACCCACTGTTCCAGGCCCGGCTGCGCGCCGGCGTGGACGAGCGCGACGCAGTCCTGGCCGCGGGCATGCGCCGGGCCGCGGTCCCGCTGCACCAGATCGATACTCGCCGCGATCTGGTCGAGGCCCTCATCGAGGTGGTCACGCGCACCCGGTGGAGGCCGACATGAGTTTTGCGAGTCCGGGATGGCTGGTCGTGGGCGCCTCGGTCGTGGTCGCGGTCGCCGTCGGCGCCCTGATGCTGTCCCGCCGACGCGCGGCGGCCCTCGCGGCAGCCGGGGTGGACGCACCGCGCGGCCGGCGCCGTACAGCGCTCGGGCTCGGGTTCAGCATCGCTGGGCTCGCGGTTCTGGCGGTGGCGGTGGCCGGGCCCGCGGCATCCGTCCCGGTCTCCCGGGCCGCCGGAACGGTCATCCTCGCTATGGATGTGTCCAACAGCATGAGCGCGGACGACGTGGCGCCCACCCGCTTGGCAGCCGCGCAGAAGGCCGCCAAGGCGTTCATCGAAGATCAGCCGGGCAGCGTCCGCATCGGCGTCGTGGCCTTCGAGAACGGCGCGCTCAGCACCTATCAGCCGAGTGCGGACCACGCCGCGGCCGAGGCAGCGATCGACCGGTTGAGCACCGCCGGTGGCACCTCGATGTCCGAGGCGATCCTCACCTCGCTGTCGGCCATCACCGGCAAGACAGTGACCATGAATCGGGACGGCACGGTCCCGGACCTCGGCTATTGGAGCTCGGCGACCATCGTGCTGTTCTCCGACGGGGAGGACTTCGGCAACAGCGACGGACTCCAGGCGGCAGCGGACGTCGCTCAGGACGCGGGGGTGCACATCCAGACCGTCGGCGTCGGCACCGCGACGGGCGCGACGGTCAAGGTTGACGGCTACCGGATCCACACGGCACTCGACCCGGAGACGCTGACCGTTGTCGCGAAGACAACTGGCGGCTCCTACCATCCCGCGACGGACGCGGCGGAGCTGGACGGCATCGCCTCAACGATCGATCTGCGGCTGACCGTCCACAAGGAGGACGTGCCGCTCGCCGGGGCCTTCAGCGCTCTGGCGATCGCGCTGCTGATCGTCGGTGCGATCCTCACCGTCCTGAACGCCGGGAGGGTCGTCTGATGTCGTTCGCCTGGCCGTGGGCCCTTCTCGCCTTACTGGCAATTCCACTCATCCTGGGCGTTGCCTGGTGGTCCAGGCGCCGCCGCCGCCGGGCCGCCGTCCGAGTGACATCGGCGGCGCTGATCCGCGCGGCGCTGCCGGCCCGCGCGGCCTGGCGCCGGCGCATCCCCGCAGCACTGCTCATGCTGGGGATCGCGGTGACCGGCGTCGGTGCGGCTCGTCCGCAGGCGACCGTGGCGGTCTCGTCGAATGCGACCACCATCCTCATCGCCCTCGACGTGTCCGGCTCGATGTGCTCCACCGACGTCTCCCCGAACCGGCTGACCGCCGCCCAGAAGGCCGCCGCCGAGTTCGTCCGGGCGCAGCCAGGGGGGTCGCGCATCGGTCTGGTCACGTTCGCCGGAGTGGCCGGTCTGCTCGTACCGCCGACGGACGACACGGACAAGCTGCTGGAGGCGTTGCAGACCCTGACCACCGCGCGCGGTACCGCGATCGGCCAGGCGATCCTGACCTCCATCGACGCCATCGCCGACGTCGATCCGTCAGTCGCGCCCACCGGTGTGAAGGTCAGCGGCACGGAGGGTGCCGCATACGCGGCGGACGCCATCGTGGTGCTCACCGACGGCGCGAACACCCGCGGTGTCGACCCGCAGACCGCGGCGCAGGAGGCCGCCGCCCGGCGGGTCCGCGTCTATCCGATCGGCTTCGGCACGACCATGCCCGCGGCGATGGTCTGCGACCGGTCTCAGATCGGCGACGGCTTCCTCCCCTTCAGCGGCGGTACCCCGCCCAGCGGCCGCAACCCGCGAAGCATCGACGAGGACGCCCTGCAGCAGGTCGCCGACACCACCAGCGGCCATTACTACCGTGCGGAGAATGCCGACCAGCTGCAGGATGCCTTGGCGGAGCTGCCCCGGACGATCACCGTTACGCACGAGAACATCGACATCGCCCACTGGTTCGCCGGCATCGGCGGCCTGCTCATTGCGACCGCGATCGGGCTGTCGCTGTGGTGGAACCGGGTACGCCGCGTCCCGGTCGCCGCGCTCGGCGACGCCAGCCGTTCCCGCTGAGAGGTTCCGCGATCTCCCCTATCCGCGGAACCTCGAGGGCGTCAGGGGCGGATGCCGAGACCGCTCAGCGCCAGCCGAGTGCCGGCGCTAGCTCCCGCAGCACGGCGTCCAGGACGTGCACGTTGTACTCCACACCGAGCTGATTCGGAATGGTCAGCAGCAGGGTGTCCGCCGCGGCGATCGCCTCGTCCTCGGCGAGATCCTTCACCAGCTGCTCGGGCTCGCCGGCGTAGGTTCGGCCGAACCGCGCCGCGCCGCCGTCCAAGTACCCGACCTGGTCGCGGCTGTCCGACTCGCGGCCGAAATACGCGCGGTCGGTGTCGCTGACGATCGGGAAGATGCTGCGGCTGACCGATACGCGAGGTTCACCCGGGCGGCCGGCTGCCTTCCAGGCGTCCCGGAACCGCTGGATCTGCTCGGCCTGCAACTGATGGAACGGCACTCCCGTGTCCTCGGTGAGCAGCGTGGAACTCATCAGGTGCATCCCCTGCTCGCCCGCCCACTCCGCGGTCCGGCGCGTCCCGGCACCCCACCAGATGCGCTCGCGCAGCCCGGAAGAGTGCGGCTCCAGCCGCAGCAGGCCGGGCGGGTTGGGGAACATCGGCCGGGGGTTCGGCTGCGCGAAGCCCTCGCCCTTGAGCAGCTCGAGGAACACCTTCGTGTGCTCACGCGCCATGCTCGCGTGGTCGGAACCTTCGGCGGGGACATGGCCGAAGTACCGGAACCCGTCCACCACCTGCTCCGGCGACCCCCGGCTGATCCCCAGCTGCAAGCGTCCACCAGAGATCAGATCAGCCGCACCGGCGTCCTCGGCCATGTACATCGGGTTCTCGTACCGCATGTCGATCACGCCGGTGCCGATCTCGATCCGGCTGGTCCTGGCGCCGATCGCAGCCAGCAGCGGGAACGGAGAGGAGAGCTGGCGTGCGAAGTGGTGCACCCGAAAGAACGCGCCGTCGATCCCGATCTCCTCCGCCGCGACCGCGAGTTCGATGGACTGCAGCAGCGCATCGGAGGCGGTGCGGGTCTGGGAGTGCGGTGACGGCGTCCAATGGCCGAAGGACAGGAAGCCGATCCTCTTCATTGCTTGATTCAACTACACCGACCCCGGTGCCGGGCCGCCGACTCGATCACACGCGACCGGCATGATCAAGTGGACGACGCGGCTGGGCCGAGGCCCACAGGGCAGTGACGTCGTCCACTTGATCATGAGTCGAAGGAGCGGAGGGTCACCCGATAGACGGTCCGAGTCCCAGCGACTGCGGCGTGCTGGAGTCCGGTGACGGCTGGGGGATTCCCTCGTCGAGCGGCCCGAATTGAGTCATCAGCGCCTTGTTCCACGGCGTCTGCTCCTCGGCGACGAGCGAGTTGGTGGTGAGGATCAACCCGGCCACCGAGGCGCCGTTCTGGATCGCCGAGCGCACGACACGCAACGGGTCGATGACGCCGAGATCGACCAGATTGCCGAACCGGCCCTCCAGCGCGTCGAACCCGTCGTCCGGGCCCATGGCGGCAACGCGTTGCACCACGTCCTCGCCGTCGAACCCGGCGTTGGCTGCGATCAGGTGCACCGGCTCACTGATCGCTCCACGCACGATGTCCACGCCGATGCGGTAGTCCCCGCTGACGTCGAGCGCCTCCAGGACGGGTGCCGCGTGCAGCAGCGCGGCACCGCCTCCCGCCACGACACCTTCGGCGACGGCTGCCCGGGTTGCCTGGAGTGCGTCGTCGACGCGATGGCGCACCTCCTTCGCCTCCGCGTTCGTCGGTGCCCCCACGCTGATCACCGCGGCTCTCCCGGACAGCCGGGCGATCCGCTCGGACAGGAAATCCTCGTCCGTCCCGATCGTCGCCCGGCTCAGCTCGGCCCGCAGCTGGGACAGCCGCAGCTCCACGCCGTCCCGGCTGCCACCACCCCCGATGATGGTCGTGTGGTCACTGGTCACCCGGACCTGCCCGGCGCGGCCCAGGTGTTCCAGCCGGACCTGGTCCAGGGAGAAGGAGGAGCTCTTGCTGTGAACCGCACCGCCGCACAGCGCGGCGACGTCCTCCAGCAGGTGGATCCGCTTGTCCCCGAACCCCGGCGCCTTGATCGCCACGGCCTGCAGCAGCCCGTTCACGTGGTTGTGCACGAGCATCTGCAGGGCCGTGCCCTCGACGGTCTCGGCGATGACGACGAGCGGGCGGGGCGCGCGCATGACCTGCTCCAGTACCGGTAGCAGCATCCGGACGTCGCTGATCTTCTCCGCGCTGAGCAAGAGGTACGCATCGTCCAGCACCGCCTCCAGCGTCTCGGGGCGGGTGACCATGTACGGCGACACGTACCCGTTGTCGAACTCGAAGTCCTCCACGAATGTCACCGTCATGCCGGGCATGGGCAGATCCTCGACGGTGACCACCCCATCGTCGCCGACGGCGTGCAGCGCCCGGGCCACGGTCCGGCCGATGGCGTCGTCGTCGTTGGCGGAGATCGCGGCGACACGGGCGAAGTCGTCCTCCGTGCTGATCGGATGGGAGAGCTCGTTCAGCCGCCCCACCAGCGCGCCCACGGCCAGGTCGACGCCTCGTTTGACCAGCACCGGATTCCCGCCACCCTCGATGGCCTTCATGCCTTCCCGCACGATGGCCTGGGCGAGGACGGTCGCCGTCGTCGTGCCGTCGCCGACGATGTCGTTGGTGCGGATTGCTGCCTCCTTCACCAGCTGCGCACCCATGTTCTCGAACGGGTCACGTAAATGGATCTCACGGGCGATCGTCACCCCGTCGTTGGTCACCTCGGGCGTGCCGACGATCTTCTCGAGGACGACGTAGCGCCCCTTCGGGCCCAGCGTGCTCTTGACGGCGTCGGCGAGTTGGTCGACGCCCGCCTGGAGCAGGCGCCGGGCGTCGGCGCCGAAGCGCAGTTCCTTGGCCATGCGGTTCCTCCTGAGGATTCGTCGCGGGTGAATCGTCGGGGGATGGGGGTAGCCGGCGCCGCGCCTACCGGACGACCTGCAGGTCGAACCCGAGGGACTCGGCGGCGTCCTCAGGATTCGCGACCATGATCGTCCGGTCGTCCTCGTGGATCATCCGGCCGTAGTGCGTCGACATGCTTTCCTCGAACTCGGCGGAGTTGAACCAGCCCTCGTCCTCGCCCGCCGCCTCGTCGATGTCGGCGTAGATGACGTCGAACCGGGTCTTCCCGTCGACTCGGATCATCGAGGGAAGGTATGTCACGGTCACGTTCGGCAGGTTCTTCAGGACCTGAGCCACGATCACGCCGACCTGGTTGTTCATGAGGGTGAAGCCGCACATGTCGGAGGGGGTGCGGTTCTCGGCGAACCTCTCCTGGATCGCTTCCTGAGTGGTGGTCACTGGTTCAGCTCCTTCGGTACCTCGAGTCCGAGATCGGCGAGGATGCCGCCGAACCGGTGCTTGGCGGCGTCCAGGCTGTCTTCGAAGCGCGGCGGCTTGGTGTCGGTCTGTGACCAGATGGGCTGCAGCGTCCGGGCGGCCCGCAGGCACCGGGGTACCCAATCGGCGAGCCATTGCTGCATGAGCTGCTTGTTGTGGTCGGCGAACTCCCGGTCGTGGGTGAGCAGGCCGAAGCAGGCGAGGGTCCAGCGCAGGTCGCGCTGGTCGTAGTCGTACTCACCCGCGCCCACCACGGTGGGGGTGACGAAATCGCCGTTCCCGGCCGCCGACTGCAGTACCAGGCCGGAGCGGAAGAGTTCCCCGATCAGCGGCTCGAAGACAACGTTGGTGGCGAACATCGACTCGCCCCAGTCGTCCTGCACCGCGGTGAGTGCCTCGGTGACCTCGCGGACGCCCTGCCACACCGGGTCGGAGTTCCAGGCGTTTACGTGGTCCGTGCCGTCGAAGCCCTCGATCTCCTCCGAGAGCGTCAGGTTGTACAGCGCGAGATCCTGAGCAAACCGGATCTTGTGCATGCTGTTCACCGCGATGGCCGTGTTGTGCATGTTCGTCGGCGCAGACCGGTTGGCGGCAGCGAAGACGTAGAGCCCGAGGATGTGCTCGACGTGCATCCAGGCGCCGACGTTGTGCTCCACGAAGTGCACCCAGTTGCGGCTCCACTGCGTGAATGCCTTGGTGGCACGAGCGTTTTCGATGTTCAGGTTCACCTGCCGGACGACGTTGGCATTGTTCCGGTAGAGAGTGAGTTCCCACTCCTCGTTCGGGTCCCGGAACTCGTGCCAGCCGTGGGCGGGCCACTTCAGGTCCTTGCCGCCGCCGCCGGTGCCCACGCCGCGCACGGGCTCGGGCTCGTCCGTGCCCCATGCCTTGAGCTTGGTCCATTGCAACGGGTAGCCGACGTCGCCGTTGGCGAACCCGTAGATCCAGCCCTGCGACAGGTAGTGCCGCGGATCCGGCTGTACCTCGACCGTGACGTCCTCGTAGTGGCTCTGCTTGCGCTTCGCGGGCGTGAAGTAGTTGAACCGGCGGGCACTCGGCCCCGAGTCAGGAAACTCCTGGGCCCCCGCCTCGGCGTCGGTGAACGCCGGCTTGGGGACGCTGCGATTCGGACGCTGCTCGACGGTGGTCATGGGCCGTCCTCTCCTTCTGTCTCACCAGTCGTGGTGAACTTGTCGTAGAAGATGTCTGCCGGCCGAACCCCTAGCTGCTGGAGCAGGGGAATGGCGGCTTCGACCATGGGCGGGGGACCGCACAGGTAGGCGTCCCGCCCTGCCAGGTCCGGCTCGCGCCGCCGGACAACCTCGGTGATCAGCCCCGTCTCGCCGTCCCATTGGCCGTCGGTGGGCGCGTCGGACAGCGCGGGAACGTAGCGGAAGCCCGGCAGCTTGGTGGCCAGCTCCGCCAGGTCCGTCTCGAAGCACAGGTCGGCGCGGGTCCGCACGCCGTAATAGAACGTCGCCCTGCGCTCGACGCCGCGTTCGGCCATCGAGCGCAACAGGCCGAGCACCGGGGCAAGGCCCGCACCGCCGGCCACGAACACCAGGTCCCCGGTATGGCTCTCGCGCAAGGTGAATGTGCCGAACGGTCCCTCGAACCCGACGACGTCACCGATCTGTGCCCGCTCGGCGAGGTAGGAGGAGAACAGCCCATCCGCGTAGACCTTGATGACGAATTCCAGTCGGCCGTCGCGGCGCGGCGGGTTCGCCATCGAGAAGGAGCGGCTCTCAGTGGCGCCGGGTGCGGTGAGATCGATGTACTGGCCGGGAAAGTATTGGAAACCGGGCTCGCTCAGCCGCAGCACTACGTGTCGCATGTCGTGGGTCACCGGCTCGTTGGCGACGAGCTCGGCGGTCCCGCGGCGCAGCGGCAGCCCACCCCGGATGATCTCCTCGTCGTAGTTCAGCAGCTCGATGACCACGTCCTCGTAGACGTGAGCCCGGCACAGCAGGGTCAGGCCCTCCTCTCGCTCGTAGTCCGGCAGGGCGAACGTGGAGTACCGGTCGAGTTCGATGTCGTCGCCCTCCAGGACGAACGACTTGCACGCCGCGCACTGGCCCTCCTTGCAGCCGTGCATGAGCTGGATGCCATGCTCGGCCGCGGCGCGCAGGATCGTCTGATCCTCGGTGACCGTGATCTCGATGCCGACCGGTTCGAACCGGACGACGTGCTCGTCTGCCATGGGGCGGCTTTCCCTTCCGCCCCGCGGTACCAGGGCGGATCCAGAGGGATCAGGGCGGCGGGCAGCAGGGGGAGGGCCGCGTGGAGCCCTCCCCCTTCGCCTGACCCGCGCTCAGGCGCTCAGGTGGTGGCGGGCGCCGGGCGACCTGCCGGGCCTTGCCGGACGTAGTCGGCGGCGAAGGCCTCGCGCTCGGCGTCGGTCATCTCGTTGAGCAGGACGTTCGGGCTCTGCAGCGGACCCATGCGGCGCAGGTGGTCCAGCGTCCACATCTTCCTCGGGTCCAGGTCGAGGTGCGGCTGGGCGGTGAGGGTCTTGCCGTCGTCCCGCACGAAGCCCATGTCCTGCACCACGTCGGCCCAGTTCCAGCCGTGGTAGAGCGTCTCCCATTCGCGTTTGCCGACCAGCTGGCCCATGTTCGGCGTCTGCCGGCCCTGGTAGATCGGGCGGAAGGCCACCTTGTCGGTCCAGTGGCACATCTCGTGGCAGTAGGTGCGCCACTGGCCGTCGACCTTGTCCATCACCATGTCCTCGCGAACGAGGCACGGGACCATGCAGACCCAGCACCGGTGCGGGTACACGTAGTCGACGTCCTCGGCGACGATCGGGTGGTGCCCGTTGGGTACGGACAGGCGGCTGTAGTTCTCCCACCAGGCCCCGTACTTGTCATACCAGCCGGGGTACTTGTGCTCGAACCACTCGAAGTCCTCCTCCGTCATCGGGTCGATCCGCCAGTAGTTGGCGAGCCAGCCCGTGGCGAAGAACTGCGCGACCTCGTGCACGTAGCCCTTGTTCCAGATCTGGTTCCAGGCTTCCTCGATGAGGTCGTGCGGGATCGTGAGCCCGTACTTCTCCAGCGGCACCAGGTAGCTGCGGTAGTAGTCGTCGTAGATCCAGCGGCGCCACATCTCGGCGTACGACTCGCGGTCCTTGCGGCGGTCCTTGGTGCCGTACTCGATGAAGGTGCCGATGGCGGCGTCGACCACTCGGTGGTTGTTCCACCAGGCGTAGCGCAGGTCCCGCTCCAGCAGCTGACGGTTGTCCTCGTCGGACAGGGCCATCAGCAGGGTGGCGTACCCGTTGGAGATGTGCCGCGACTCGTCGGACTGCACCGAGTGGAACACCGTGGGCAGCAGGTAGTCACCGTTGGCGGCGGCCTCGGCCGGCATGGCGACGAACAGCGTGTTGGTGAACGCCGTCTCGGCGACGATCGTCAGGTAGATGCTCGCCGCGGTGATCGCATCGCCGGTGATGAAGCCCTCGGCGAATTGACGGCCGATCGTGCCGCAGTAGTCGTTGTGGAAGCCGCGCAGGCTGGTGTTGAACCCCGCGGGGTCGATGTAGTTGTTCATGTACAGGCGCTTGAGATTCTGCTGGATCGTCGAGTGGCGCACCTCGTCGATCATCTGGATCGCCTGCCCGTTGTGCAGTTCCGGGTTGGGCACCGTGTGGAACAGCATGGGCATCGAGCGCGCCGCCGAGATCTCCGGCAGCGGGATGATCGACAGGAACAGCTTCTGCCACTCCAGCCAGCGCTCCTGTACCTGGCGGAACATGTTCCCGCGGATAGCGCCGTCCTGAGCTCCGTAGACGCGGTGGTCCTTCTCCTCCTGCATCGGGAAGTAGGAGCGCAGCACCTGCTTCAGCGGGTCCTTCTTCGCGGCCTTACGGAATGTGTAGTCGGTCCCGTACTTCATGTACGGCTCGTGATATTGCGGCTCCCAGGCCAGTTCCTGGATCTTCTGGTGAGCCTTGGCAAGACTCTGTCGTGTCACGTCGTCACTCCTGGTGCTCGTGGACGTGCTGATCAGGCGCGACGCGGAAGGCCGTGTCGCGACCACTCGGGCCAGCCGCACGGGCGCGGGCGTCGGCTGCCGAAACGTTGTGCTCTTGATCCCACCCTTCCGCGGGCGCTCTCCAGGTCTCAATATGAGACGAGGCCGTCAAGTCAGGCACTTAGGCTCACATCGAGGGACCCGAGGGGAGATCGCACGACATCCACGGATCGAATGGGTGATCGGTCAGCCGGCGCCGGCGCCTGCTGCCCGCCGCAACGTCAACGCGGACGTCCGTGAGCGAGGAGGCCATATGAGCTCGTCGTCGACGCTGATCCCGCTGGCCGCGGCCCGAGAAAGCTTCCTCCGCCATGAGCCGGTCCCGGAGGGAGCCGTCCGCCGGCCGATTCTGGCGTCGTGGGACCGGTCGCGACAGCTGAGCGTCGATCCGGACAGCCTCGACCTGTCCCTCGAATCCGATCATTACCGTGAGTCGCCGTTGCTGCAGGTGGCACGCCCGATCCTGGACGAGTTCTCCGATCGGCTCACCACCGAGCCGATGAGCGTGATCCTTTGCGACGACGAGGGCATCGTCCTGGACCGGCGGACCGGAGACTCACAGCTGCACCACCACCTGGACCGGGTCTGGCTCGCCCCCGGATTCAGTTACGCGGAACGATACGTCGGCACGAACGGCATCGGGACGACGTTGGAGAGCCGGGGCCCCGCGCACGTCTTCGGCAACGAGCACTTCGTGGAACACCTGGAGGACCTGGCCTGCGCCGGCGCGCCCATCCGGCATCCGGTGACAGGCCGGCTCGTCGGCATCCTGGATCTGACCTGCTGGCGCCGCCACGCGAACGGGCTGATGATCACCACGGCGTCGATGATCGCGAGTCGGATCGAGGAGCGCCTGCTGGAGCACTCGGCAAAGCGCGAACTGGTCCTGCTTCACCAGTACTTGACGGCCTGCCATCACAATCGTGGTGCGGTGCTCGCCGTCAGCCAGGACCTGCTGATGATGAACGACCGGGCCCGCGAGCTGCTCGATCCCGTGGACCAGGTGCCGGTGATCGCTGCGGCGACCGAGGTCCTGAGCAGCGGGCGGCGGGATCAGCTGCTGGTGGACCTGCCCAGCGGGTCCACTGTTCGCCTGCGCTGCCGGCCCTCGTGGCCCGAGGCCGGCGGCGGTGGCGTCGCGCTCGTGGAGCTCACCACCCACGACATCGCTCCGCGTCGGGTGGGGCGGTCCCTCACCCCACAGCTTCCGGCCACCGTGGGCTCCGGCCCGATGTGGACCAAGTGCGTGGAGGCGGTCGACCGGCACTTCGGTGCCCGGGAATGGCTGATCCTCACGGGCGAGCCGGGCAGTGGACGGCGGACTCTGGCCCGGGCGACGCACCAGATGCACACTCCGGCCGCCCACCTGCGGATCATCGATGCCCGCGACCACGGTCCGGCCTGGCTGGACGAGGTGGCTGAGGAGCTGGACGCCGAGGGCACGCTCGTCCTGGCCCATCTCGACGAGCTGCCCCCGGACGCGGCCTCCCAGTTGGCGGACCTGCTGGAGCCGCACCGCGAGTCGACGGACCCGCAGCGCCCGTGGGTGGTGGCGACGCTGGGGCCGGACCCGGTGCAGCCCGAGTTGTCAGGGGTGGTGGCCTGCTTCCCCCGGACGATCGACGTGCCGCCCCTGCGGCATCACATGGACGACGTGCCGGAGCTGGTGCGCCACTTCGTCGCCCGGCTCACTCACGGTGGCGACCTGACCTGTTCGCCCGAGGCGCTGCGCGTGCTCATGCGTAACCGTTGGCCGGGCAACGTGGAGCAGTTGCAGCAGGTGATCCGCAAGGTGGTGGCACGGCGCCGGGCCGGGGTGGTCGAGGTCCGGGATCTGCCGGCGGAGACTCTGGCGACGGTGCGGCGGGTGCTGACGCCGCTGGAGTCGATCGAGTGCGACGCGATCGTCAACGCGCTGATGGAGTCGGGCGGGAACAAGGTCCGCGCGGCGCAGCGGCTGGGGATGTCGCGGGCCACCATCTACCGGAAGGTCCGGGACTACGGGATCTCGCTGCCCGCTTGAGGCCGTTCGCAACGTTGAGCGGGCAGTTCTCGGGCAACACGCCGGGCGTTTCGCCCCAGAACTGCCCGCTCAACGTCGGTTGACGCCGATGTAACGGCTGTCGAGCAAGCTGCGGCAGTACTCGCCGTTGGTCTCCATGCCGACCCGGGTCAGCCGCGCCCGGCGCAGGTGCAGCGGCACCTGTTCGGTGGTGACCCGGCTGCCGTCGGGGTGAAGCAGCAACGGGGCATCGTCGTCGGCGGGGAGGCCCAGCGCCGTGCGCCGCCGCCGGAGCCGGTCGAGGTCGACGGACGCCGGCACCTCACCCAGGGTCATCCTGGCCAGCTGTGCAGGCGTGGCCCCGGCGTCGACCAGCGGCCGGGCCACCCGGTCCTGACCGGCCATCACCGCCTTGCTGAGGAAGACTCGGCGCAGGTCGTGCAGCTCCCCGGTCGCCTCCCCGGGGAAGGAGGAAGCGAACCCCACGCCTGCCGCCACCCCGGCATTGATCTCCGGGGCGGCGTGGTGATCCTCCAGCTGCACGTCGGCGTGCCGGATCCCCGGCACCGCTGACACCGCGTCGTAGGCGTCGGCGACCATCAGGTAGGAGAAGTTCGGAGCACAGTAGAACGTCGGCAACCGGAGCCGGACCCGGGCCGTTCCGTCGCCCGTCACGGCGACGGAGGTGACGAAGCCGAGATCGGTGATCGGTTCGTCCAGCTCCGGGTCCAGCACGGTTGCCAGCGCTGACCATGCTGCTGACGGTGCTGCTGATAAGGGCCCTGCGGTCCGGTCCGCCATGCGCCCGCCGTTCAGCCGCCGGCCACCAGGTGCTCGCTGTCGGCCAGCTGCTCGGCAGGGGCGGTCTGTTCCCCGGCCGAGGTGTCCGGTAGCGCGCACTCCGCAGGAACCGGGATGTCGTAGAGCTTGGCCGCGTTCAACCCGAGGATCTTCTTCTTGGTTGCCGTGGTCAGTCTCTGGTAGTCGCTGAACGCGTCGTCGTCCGGCATCTGCCAGTCGACGAGGCCTTCGACCTGCCACTTCGGCGTCCAGATGTTGTAGTCGCCGCCGAACGTCATCTTGTCCTCGCCGACCCAGAACAGCAGCTCGCCCATGACCTTCGCGAAGAACTTCGGCCGGGCGTGCATCAGGCCGCCGATCACCACCGAGCAGCCGGCGTAGACGTTCGGCTCCTGAACCGCCATGAAGCAGAAGTCCTCGATCCGGGGCAGGCCGACGTGCTCGACGATGAAGTTGAGCTGGGGGAAGTCGGTGGCCACCTGGTCGACGTCCGACATGTCGAAGGCGTCCTTGTTCAGCGGCCAGATCGTGGGGCCCTTGTGGACGTGCTGGTTGATGATGCCCAGCTCCTGGCACTTCTCCAGGTACCGGTAGGACATCGGGTCGGTGAGCTTCCAGCCGCGTGAGCCGTCCTGCCACTCGGCGGTGTACAGCTTCACGCCCTTGAGGTGCCACCGCTCGGCGTCCGCCGCGAGCTGGTCCAGGCCCTTGTCGCCGTCGCGCGGGTCCCAGCGGCCGTTGACGATGAGGCGACCCGGGTACTTCTCGGCGAGCGCGCCGTTGCGCTCCACCGTGTTGAAGCCGTCGGTGTACCAGTCCTTGAGATACGTGGACTGGAAGATGGCGACGTCGACGTACCCGTCGGTGAACATGTCGCGGACGAAGTCCTCCTCGGAGACCTTGAGGTATTTCTCGTAGTCCCAGCGCGTCTCCGGCGGCCCGAGTTGGTGGTAGCCGTAGAAGCAGTCGATCCAGCCCTTCGCGAACTCTTCGCGGCCGGGTTTCCAGTTCTCCCGGCTCGCGTCCCAGAAGTGGCTGTGGGAGTCGACGATGAAGTACTTCTCGCCGTCCTTCTCATACATGGTGGCCGAGCCTCCCGCGGGGTAGGGGAAACCTGTTGATGGACTTCGGATGTGCCCAGTGAGCTGTGGGGGCGGACGCCGGTCCGTGGCCGGCACAAAGGGCTCAGGGGACGAGGATCGCCCGGCCGCGGACGCTTCCCGCGTCCAGGTCGTGGAGTGCGTCGACGGCGGCGTCGAGGGGGTACTGCTGCGTGTGCAGCGTGACCTTGCCGCGTTGCGCGAGGACCATCAGCTCGGCCAGGTCGCTGTAGGTGCCGACGATGTTGCCGATGATGTTCCGTTCCGTGGAGATGATGTCCAGCGTGGGCACCCGGAGCTCGCCGCCGTAGCCGATCACGTAGTAGTTCCCGTCTGGCGCGGTCATCGCCCAGCCGTCGTTCTCCGCACCCTGCTCGGCGACGAAGTCGAACACGACGTCCGCGCCGGCGCCGTCGGTGAGGTCCCGGACGGCGTCGACGTGCCCACCGTCCGCCTCCAGCACCTCGTCGGCGCCCAACTGGCCGGCGAGCGCGAGGGCGTCGGGATTCCGGTCCACGACGACGATGCGCGTCGCGGTCAGCGCGGCCAGGCATTGGATCCCGATGTGACCCAGCCCGCCTGCGCCCTGCACCACTGCCGTTGTTCCCGGATAGAGCAGCGGCACGGCCTTCCGGACGGCGTGGTAGGCGGTGATCCCTGCGTCCGCGAGGGCGGCGACATCGGCGGGCTTGGTGGACGACTCCAGCTTCACGCAGGCTCGCGCCGTCGTGCGCAGGTATTCGGCCATCCCGCCGTCGTTGTTGGACAGTCCCGGGAAAAACGCTGCGGTGCACTGCATGTCCTTGCCGCGACGGCAGGCGGCGCACAGCCCGCAACTCGGCTGCGGATGCAGGATCACGGTGTCACCCGGGGCGACGTTGGTGACGCCGGGACCCACCTCGTGCACCCAGCCGGCGTTCTCGTGGCCGATGACGTACGGCAGTTGCGGGGCCATCGCCTCGGCCCACTGCCCTTCGAGGATATGCAGATCGGTCCGGCACACCCCGGCGCCCCCGACCTTCACGATCACGTCGAGCGGGCCCTCGATCTTCGGCTCCGCCACTTCGTCGACGGTCGGATCTGAGTGGTACTCGTGAACGCGTACGGCCCTCACCCGCGTACCTCCCTCGCCTCGGCACAGCCGCTGGCACGGCACTCGCTTCGGACCGTACGCGGCTGCCGATGGGATGCCGTCTCACATTGAGACACCGTGTCGCCCCCTGTTCCGGGCCTTCCCGGGGGCGCGACGGTGTCTCACATTGAGACGATGCCCGCAGGTCAGCGGGGCTGGAATCGGCACGTCGTCGGTCCTGCTGCTCGGCGGAGGCATCATGTTCATGCAGGCCCGCCAGGCCGCGACATTCGTCGGGCCTGCGTTCGTCGTCGCCGTCGCGTACGTGGACCCGGGCAACCTCGCCACGAACGTCACGGCGGGGGCCCGGTACGGCACGGCGCTGTTGTGGGTCATCGTGCTAGCCAACATCATCGCCGCGCTGGTCCAGTACCTGTCCGCCAAGCTGGGGATCGCCACCGGCCGCAGCCTGGCCGAGCAGTGCCGGGAGAGCTACCGGCGGCGCGCCACGCTGTTGCTGTGGCTGCAGGCCGAACTGGTCGTCGTGATGACCGACCTGGCCGAGGTGGTCGGGGGAGCGGTGGCGCTGAACCTGCTGTTCGGCGTTCCGCTGGTCCCCGGAGCCCTGCTCACCGTGGCCGGGATGCTGGTCATCCTGATCGCCCAGCAGCGCGGGCGTCGCCAGTTCGAGGCCGTGATCATCGCGCTGCTCAGCGTGGTGCTGGCGGCGTTCGTCTATCAGACGCTGCGGGCCGGGCTGGACACCCCGCAGGTGGCCTCGGGGCTGGTGCCGTCGTTCTCCGGGCGTGAGAGCGTGTTCCTGGCGGTCGGGATGGTGGGTGCGACGGTCATGCCGCACGCCATCTACCTGCATTCGGCGCTGACTCAGGATCTGCGGCCGGGCCGCTCGATCGGCGCCCGGCGGCTCGCGCTGGCGTCCACCCGGTCCGACGTGCTGGTGGCCCTGGGCATCGCCGGGGGCGTCAACGCCGCGATCCTGCTGGGGGCCACGTCGCTGCAGGGACTGGACGCGGACTCGCTGGAGGGAGCGCACACCGCCTTCGCTGGGGCGGCGGGGCCGTTCACGGCGCTGACGTTCGCGATCGCCTTGCTGGCGTCGGGACTGGCCGCGTCGTCGGTGGGCGTCTATAGCGGGCAGGTGGTGATGCAGGGCTTCCTGCGCCGCCGGATCCCGGTCTGGTTGCGCCGGGTGGTGTCGCTCGCCCCGGCGCTCACGGTGCTCGTCGCCGGCGTGGACCCGACGTTGGCGCTGGTCGCCAGCCAGGTGGTGCTGTCGTTCGGCGTGCCGTTCGCGCTGTTCCCGCTGGTCCGGTTCACCGCCGATCGCACGTTGATGGGCGACATGGTGAACTCCCGGCTGACCCGCGTGGCAGCGGTGGCTGCCGGATCATTCATCGCGGCCCTGAACGGCTACCTGATCGTTTCCGTGGCCCTACCCGCCTGACAGCGTTGAGCGTCCGACTGGTTGAGCGGGCAGTTCGAGCGCGTACACGGTCGTGTGCGTGAGTGAATCTTGCTCGACCTCGGGCGTCGTGGGGACGTCGTACTCGGCCAGCGGCCTCAGGCCATCGGCCGGCAGATACATCCGGCCGGGATCACCGAGCAGCACGACCGAGCCGCGCTGCCGCGCCAGACGCAGCCAGCCCAGCATTCGCGCCGCCATGCGGCGCTCGTAACACACGTCCCCAGCCAGCACGACGTCCACGTCGGGCGGCTCGCCGTCCAGCATGTCCGTGTCGGTGACCTCCACCGCCACGCCGTTCGCCTCCGCGTTCAGCGCCACGGCTGCACCGGCGAACGGGTCGACATCCGCCGCGATCACCTGCCGCGCACCCGCGCACATCGCGGCGATGGCGCACAGCCCGGATCCTGCCGCGAGATCCAGCACGGTCCGGCCTGCGACCGCGTCGGGCTCGTCGAGCAGGTAGCGCGCCACTGCCTTCCCACCCGCCCAGGCGAAGGCCCAGAACGGCGGCGGCACCCCTCGCTCGCCGAGTTCCTCTTCCGTCATCTCCCAAATGGGTGTGAGCTCGTCGGCCAGGTACAGCCGCAACTCCGGCACCCCCGGCAGGACGGTCAGCCGGGTGTGCCGCGCGACGAAGTCCCGGCGGCGCAGCGGATCCCCGGACGAGGACCCGGACGCTCTCACGTCGGAAAGGATGCCCCACTGCGGGTGCGCCGGTTCGTTGTGGCGGAGCGCCGTCGGCGTCTGGTCGACGTGGGAGCGGTCGCGAGGGTGTCGAGCTCCTCAGACAGGTACGCGGCCAACCGGTCGAGGTCCGGAACCAGGTCGCGATCGGCGATCAAGCCGAAGTGCACCTCGCCGTTGTAGCTGAGCACCGTGATGTTGAGCCCCTGCCCGTCCGTGATCGCCGAGACCGGGTAGGTCGCCCGGACCGGGTGACCGGCGAGGTAAAGCTGCACCTGCGGTCCGGGGACGTTGGAGATGATCAGGTTGAACGGGTTCACCCGCTCCATCAGACGCAGGCGCGCGTTGGCACGCACGGCGAGACCGAACAGCGCCGGCATGCCGAACTGCGTGACGTCCGTGAGCAGGGTCGCCGGCAGGGCGTTGTGCTGCTCCTTGGCCAGCTGTGTCGCCTGATGCGCGATCGCCATCCGGGTCAGCGGGTCCGCCACGTGGGTCGGTAGCACCGAGAGCATCATGGAGACGCGGTTGCCGAAGCCGCCGTGCGTGTCAGGCACCCGGATGGACACGGGCAGGGCCGCCACCAGCGGATCCTCCGGCAGCGCGTCGTGATCACGAAGCCAGTGCCGCACAGCGCCGGCACACATGGCCAGGACCACGTCGTTCACCGTCATTCCGGCCGCGTCCTTGACCTTCTTCACGGTGGCCAGCGACACCGAGACGAAGGCCACCCGGCGGTGCGGGCTGATCGAGCGGTTGAACGGCGTTGCCGGCGCACGCACGCCCACCTGCGAGAGCAGGCCCTCCTCATCGCCGGCGATCGCGCGGGCAAGCGGTAGCCGGCCCAATCCCGGCAGCCGTGGCGCCAGCACCCCCGCCACACCACGTGCCGACCGCAACAGCTGCGTGGCCAGGCGCAGACCCTGTTCCGGCCGGGCGGCGAAGCTGAGGCCGCCGCGCACCAGCAGGCCGAGGGAGCCCGGTACGCGTTCCGACGCCCACGTCTGCTCGGGAGGCACCTGCCGTCCGTCCGGGCTCAGGTCGAGCAGCGCCGCGGTCACCTCGTTGCCCGCGATACCGTCGATCATCGCGTGGTGCAGCTTGGCGTAGGTGGCGATCTGGTCATGCTCCAGGCCCTGGATGAGGTACATCTCCCATAGCGGCCGGGACCGGTCGAGTGGCCGGGAATGGATACGCGCGATCTGCTCTGCCAGCTGTTGCCGATTTCCGGGCGCGGGCAGGGCCAGCTCCCGGACATGGAACTCCAGGTCGAAGTCCCGGTCGTCCACCCAGTACGGCGGAGCGATGCCGAACGGCACCTCCACCACTCGGCGCCGCATGGGCGGTAGCAAGGGCAACCGCTCGGCCACCAGGTCGGTGAGCCGCTGCAGCGTCAGCGGTGGCCCGGGATGCGGGTCGCTGATGTGCACCCCGCCGACGTGACCGGTGCTGGTGGCGGTGTCGAGCGCCAGGAAGGCCGCGTCCAGACCGGTGAGCTGCTGCACGACGGCCTCCCTCGGGTCGGCTGGATCTGGAATGGATGTCGAATGCAGGCATCCTCCCTCGAGTCGGCACGTGCTCCAGCCGGCGACGGCGGCTCGCGTTGACATGCGTCAAGGCCTCACCGACTCTCGTGCTCATGACCGACACGCCTTCCGCCCCGCCATGGGCACCTGCGGAGCCGGGTCCGGGCGAATCCCGTTGGGCCGAGCTTGACGGCCCGGTGCACTGGGTGGACCACGGCGGTCCCGCCGGCGCACCCGTCCTGGTCTGCGTTCACGGCTTGGGCGGATCCCTGCTGAACTGGGCCGCCGTGGCACCGTCGCTCGCCCGCGACCATCGCGTAGTCGCGCTGGATCTGCCCGGCTTCGGGCGCAGTCACGGCGCGGGACGTCCGACATCGGTGCGTGCCAACCGGCGGGTGCTGCATCGGTTCCTGACCGACGTCGTCGGGGAGCCGGTGGTCCTGGTCGGGAACTCGATGGGTGGGACGATCACGGCGATCCAAACGGCCCGGGAGCCGGACACCGTGCGCGGGCTCGTGCTGCTCAATCCGGCACTTCCGGTTCGCGTGCTGGCACGCCCGGATCCGGCCGTCCTCACATCGTTCACGCTGTACGCCAGCCCCGCCGGTCGCGCGGTGTTGTCCCGGTGGCGCCGTCTGCGCACCCCGGAGCAGACGGTCTACGACATGCTCCGGCTGTGCTGCGCGGATCCGTCTCGGGTGCCGCATGACGTCGTCCGCCTGCACATCGCGGCGGCCCGCGAGCGGCGCGACGTCCAGGGGATCGATGCCGACTTCCTCGCCGCCGCGCGCTCGCTGTTGTGGACGATCGGACGGCGGCGGCATTACGCCGAGCTGTTGGCCCGGATCAGGCCGCCGGTACTGCTGCTGCACGGGACGCGGGACCGGCTGGTGCCGATCCAGGCGGCCCGGGCTGCCGCCCGCGCGAACCCGTCGTGGCGCTTCGAGGTCGCCCACGGCGTCGGGCACGTCCCGCAGCTGGAGGCACCGCAGTGGACGGCCGCCACGATCCGGCAGTGGCTGGCCGACGAGGTGACGGCCACCGGGGCGCCGGCCGCCCACGGAAGGACCTGACTCGATGGCGGACACGTCCGAGCCCGTCGTGCGTGACAACCCGGCCCAGGAGCGGTTCGAGGTCCTCCTCGACGACGAGGTCGCCGGCTTCACGACGTACCAGACGGTGGCGGGTGCCGTCGCCTTCATGCACACCGAGATCGACGAGCGATTCGAGGGGCAGGGGCTGGGGTCCACGCTCGTGCGGCGTGCGCTGAACGACGTGCGCGACCGTGGCCTGGACGCCCTGCCCTACTGTCCGTTCGTCCGCGCCTACATCCGGCGCCACCGGGAGTATGTCGACCTGGTGCCCGCCGACATGCGGCACCGGTTCGAGCTGTGAAGACGCCGATCAGCCCGACCTGTGTTCGGCCGCGTTGTTCAGCTGCTCCTGAATCTCGTGAATGAGTTCAGGTTGCCGCTGCAACGCGATCCGGGCCAGCACCTGCTGCTGGGTGACCGTGCGCTCCGATCGGCCCCGGCCGATGAAGCTGACGGTCCAGTGCATCAGCGTGGTGACTCGGTTCTTGAAGCCGATCAGGTACACCAGGTGGACCCCGAGCCACAGCAGCCAGGCGATGAACCCGCTCAGCTGGAGGCCCTTGATGCTCGCCACGGCGTAGAACCTGGAAACCGTGGCCATGCTCCCCTTGTCGACGTAGTGGAACGGCTGCCCGGTCGCCTCATCCCGCAGCCGGCGCGCGATCTGGTCGGCCGCGTGCCGTCCGCTCTGCATCGCCACCTGCGCGACCCCAGGCAGGCTGTCCAGCGCCATCATGTCGCCGACGAGGAAAACCTCCGGATGCCCCGGCAGCGTGCAGTCAGGGTTCACCCGGACCCGGCCAGCATTGTCCGTCTCGACGCCGGCCTGTTCCGCGATCTGCCGGCCGAGCGGCGAGGACGCCACACCGGCCGCCCACACCTTGGTGATCGTCTCGATCCGCCGCTGCGTTCCATCGGAGTCGACGACGTCCACCCCGGTGGCGTCCATGCCGACCACCCGCACCCCCAGCTGCAGTTCCACGCCCATCTTCTGCAGCTTTGCGGCCGCGCGTCGCCCGAGCCTGGGCGGGAACCCCGGCAGCGCGTTGGGCAGCAGGTCCACCACGATGATCCGGGCCTGCTCCGGGTCGATGGTGCGGAAGTCCTTGCGCAGGGTCCGGTGCGCCAGCTCGGCGATCTGACCGGCCATCTCGATGCCGGTCGCCCCGGCGCCGACGATGACGAACGTCGTCAGCCGCTGGATCGTCAGCGGGTCGGTGGCCAGCTCCGCGAGCTCGAAGGCGCCGAAGATGCGCCCGCGCACCTCCAGCGCGTCATCGATGCTCTTCATCCCTGGTGCGTACTGCGCGTATTCGTCGTTCCCGAAGTACGACTGCCCCGCGCCGGCGGCCACGATGAGGCTGTCGTAGGGCGTCACTGTGGTCCCCAGGGGCGAGACCGACGTCACGGTGCGCGCGGTGAGGTCGACGTCGGTGACCGTTCCCAGCAGTGGGCGGGCGTTCGGCTGCCGGTGCAGCACCTCGCGGATGGCCGGGGCGACCTCGCCCTCGGACAGGACCCCGGTCGCAACCTGGTACAGCAAGGGCTGGAACAGGTGATACGCCGTGCTGCTGATCAGCGTCACGTCGAGGGGGGCCTGGCGCAGGGCCTTGGTGGCGAACAGGCCGCCGAAGCCGGACCCGATCACGACGACCCGGTGCCGCCGCGCCTCGTGCTGCCCCTGCTGCGTCATGTGCCGCTCCTCACCACGAGACGTTCAGGCCACGGTGATGGCGTCCATCGCCCGGCGGATCCGTTTCTCGGACACCGGGTACGCCGCTCCCACCGTCTGCGCGAAGAGGCTCACCCGCAACTCTTCGATCATCCACCCGACCTGCCGGACGTCGTCGCCGTCCCGCCGGGAAAGGGGCAGTCGGGCGAGCCAGTCCTGGTAGGCCTGCTGCACCTGCTCGACCTGCCGTTGGTTCTGCCGATCGCGCTCCGGGCGCTCGGGCAGCACCTCCAGCCGGCGGTCCAGTGCACGCAGGTAGCGCAGCAGGTCCGGCAACCGCTGCCACCCGGTGGCCGTGACGAAGCCGGGATAGATCAGCCCCGACAGCTGACTTCGGACGTCGACCAATGCCGGAAGCAGCGCCGGCGCCGCGGTCGTCCGCATGCGGCGTTCCACTGCGCCGGCCGCCTGGAGGACGCGGGCCACCACCGACACGACGTCGGTCAGGGCGGGCTCCAGCCCCGTCCGGACCCGTTCCTGCAGAGCACGAAAGCCGGCCTCGTCCCACGCGGGTCCGCCGTGGTCAGTCATGATCCGGTCGACGGCGCAGCCCACACAGTCCTCGATCAGCGCCGGCACGCTGCCGTGCGGGTTGTGGCTGAGGGCGAGCTTGTCGTCGTTCGGCAACCGGGCCTGGACGGCGCGCAAGGGCGCGGGCACCGTGAGCATGAGCAGCCGCCGGGTGCCGCGCCACATAGCCCGCTCCTGCTCGACCGGGGTCGGCAGAATTCGGACGGCTAGGTCCCTGCTATTGGCGATGCCCTCCTCGACCAGCGCCGGGTACCCACGGACCGTGCCGTTCGCGCCGCCGCCCACGCCGGCGGGCCGTTCCACGGTCCGGGGGAGCGTCCCGAGGTCCCAGTCGCGGACCCCGGCGCGTTCCAGCCCCGGCGCGGCGTCAGCCAGGGCGCCGCGTAGCCGCCCGCCCAGTCGTGCCCGCAAAGCCTCGAGATCCCTGCCGCGGGCTATCTCGCGTCCACCGTCGTCCTCGATCCGGAAGGTGATCCGCAGATGGCCGGGCACCCGCTCGGGATCCCAGGCGTCACGCGGGATGTCGACCCCGGCCAGCGCCAGCAGCTCGCGTTCCAGCGCCGCCACGAACGGCTCCGGCGGTGCCTCCAGCAGGTCCGGCTGGCGTTCGGTGATGCGGCGCAGCGCCGCCCGAGCATGGTCCGGCGCGGGGACGACGCCGCGCCGCAGCGCCTTCGGCAGCGACTTGATGAGCGCCGTGGCGAGTTCCTCGCGCAGGCCCGGGACCTGCCAGTCGAAACCCTCGGGGCGCACCTGGTTGAGGGCGGCCAGCGGCACGTGCACGGTCACGCCGTCGTCGTCCGCACCCGGCTCGAACTGGTAGGTCAGCGACAGCCGCAACGCCCCCTGCCGCCACTGGTCGGGGTAGTCCCGCTCGCTGACCTGCGCGGCCTCGGCGTTGATCAGCATCGTCGTCGTGAAGTCCAGCAGGTCCGGCTGGGTGCGACGGGTGGTCTTCCACCAGCTGTCGAAGTGCCGCGCCGAGACGACCTCGGGGCCGATCCGCCGGTCGTAGAACTCGAACAACGCTTCGTCGTCCACCAGGATGTCGCGCCGCCGGGCTCGATGCTCCAGGTCCTCGACGTCGTCCAGCAGCGCCCGGTTGTCGTGGAAGAACCGGTGATGGGTGTCCCAGTCGCCCTCGACCAGCGCGTGCCGGATGAACAGCTCGCGAGCCAGCTCGGGATCCACCTGTCCGTAACCCACCTTGCGACCGGCCACTAGGGGAACGCCGTAGAGGGTGACCCGCTCGAACGCCACGACCTGCCCGCGCTTCTTCTCCCAGTGCGGCTCGCTGTAGCTGCGTTTCACCAGGTGCTCGCCCAGCCGCTCCGCCCAGTCGGGTTGGATCCGGGCCACGATGCGGCCCCAGAGCCGGGAGGTCTCGACCAGCTCCGCGGCCACCACCCACTCCGGCGGCTTGCGGAACAACGCCGAGCCGGGGAAGACGGCGAACCGCGCGCCGTGTGCCCCGTGGTAGTCCCGCTTCTCCGGGTCGCGCAGCCCGATGTGGGACAGCAGCCCGGCCAGCAGGGACAAGTGGATGCGGTCCGGGGTGCCTGGGCTGTCGTCGCGACCGTCGTTGAGCGTGAGGCCCAGTCCACGCGCGACCTGGCGCAGCTGGGCACACAGGTCCTGCCACTCCCGGATCCGCAGGTAGTTCAGAAACTCCGTCCGGCACATCCGGCGGAACTGGCTGGACGACAGCTCGCGCTGCCGCTGCTCCACGTATCGCCAGAGGTTCAGGTAGGAGAGGAAGTCCGACTGCGGATCGGCGAACCGGGCGTGCTGCTGATCGGCCGCCTCCTGCTGCTCCGTCGGCCGTTCCCGCGGATCCTGGATCGACAGCCCGGCCGCGATGACGAGGACCTCGCGCAGGCATCCGTTGCGATCCGCCTCCAGGACCATGCGGGCGAGCCGCGGGTCGATCGGCACCTGCGCGAGAGTGCGGCCCAGCGGCGTCAGACGCTTGCGGGGGTCACTCTGGCCGGGGTCCAGCGCGCCGAGCTCGAGCAGCAGGCGCACGCCGTCGGCGACGTTGCGCCGGTCCGGCGGATCGACGAAGGGGAAGGCCGCGACGTCGCCGAGGCCGAGCGCGGTCATCTGGAGGATGACGGACGCCAGGTTGGTGCGCAGGATCTCCGGCTCGGTGAACTGCGGGCGGGCGATGAAATCCTGCTCGGAGTACAACCGGATGCAAATGCCGTCCGCGATGCGGCCGCAGCGACCTTTGCGCTGGTCGGCGGACGCGCGGGAGATCGGCTCGATCGGCAGCCGCTGGACCTTGGTGCGGTGGCTGTACCGGGAGATGCGCGCCGTTCCGGGATCGACGACGTAATGGATCCCCGGCACGGTGAGCGACGTCTCGGCGACGTTGGTGGCCAGTACCACGCGGCGGGCGGCGTGCGGCTGGAACACCCGGTGCTGCTCCGCCGCGGACAGCCGGGCGTACAGCGGGAGGATCTCGGTGTTCCACAGGTGCAGCCGCTGCAGCGCCTCGGCGGCGTCGCGGATCTCCCGCTCCCCGCTGAGGAAGACCAGGATGTCGCCGGGGCCTTCCCGGACGAGTTCTTCGACGGCGTCGCAGATGCCCTGGACCTGGTCGCGGTCGGTGAGCTCGGGCCGGTCCGGATCGACCAGCGGGCGGTAGCGCACGTCCACCGGATAGGTCCGGCCGGACACCTCGATCACCGGCGCGTCGCCGAAGTGGCGGGAGAAGCGCTCCGGGTCGATCGTCGCCGACGTGATGATCAGCTTGAGGTCGGGGCGCTTCGGGAGCAGCTGGCGCAGATAGCCGAGCAGGAAGTCGACGTTGAGACTGCGCTCGTGCGCCTCGTCGATGATGATCGTGTCGTACCGGTACAGCATCCGGTCCTGCTGGATCTCGTTCAGCAGGATGCCGTCAGTCATCAGCTTCACGAGCGTGGATTCACTCGCGCGATCGGTGAAACGCACCTGGTAGCCGACCGCATCGCCCAGCGGCGTGGCGAGCTCGTCGGCAATCCGCTCGGCGACGGTACGGGCGGCGAGGCGCCGCGGCTGGGTGTGCCCGATCGCCGCGCGCACGCCGCGACCCAGTTCCAGGCACATCTTCGGCAGCTGGGTGGTCTTTCCCGAGCCGGTCTCGCCGGCGACGACGACCACCTGGTGGTCTCGGATGGCCTCGAGGATCTCCGCGCGCCGGTCGCTGATGGGCAGCGAGGCCGGGTAGCTCAGGTCGGGGACGGCGGCCCGCCGGGCAGCGATCCGCCGCTCCGCGGCATCCACCTGGGCGGCAATCTCGTCCAGGGCAGTGCGGAGCGCTTCGGGCCGGCGGATCCGGTGCGTGCCGTCCAGCCGGCGCAGCAGGCGTCGCTCGTCGCGAAGCATCAGGTCGGCCAGGCGCTCGCGCAGCGCGGCCGGGTCCGCGGGCGGGCGCGCCGCGACGTCCGACGCAAGCGGTGGGGTTGTCATCTCGCCACCCAGGGTAGGTGGACTTGAAGACGAGCCGTCTGGCAATTACTCTCTCTGTTGAGAGTTCAACTACTGGAGCATGCATGGGAATCTTCCGGCTGAATCACGCGGTCCTCTTCGTGCGCAACCTGGAGGACAGCGTGCGGTTCTACCGCGACGTCCTGGGATTCAGGTTGATCGACATGACGCCGGACGGCTTCGCCGGTGCTGCCTTCCTGCAGGCGCCGGGGTCCACGAACGACCACGACCTCGGGCTGTTCGAGCTGGGGGAGCGGGCCGGGCCGTCGCAGGCCGGGCGATCCACCGTCGGGCTGTACCACCTGGCGTGGGAGGTCGACACCCTGGACGAGTTGGAGCGCACCGCTGCCGCGCTGATCGAGGCGAACGCCCTGGTCGGCTCGTCCGACCACGGGACGACGAAGAGCCTCTACGGGCGTGACCCGAGCGGCCTGGAGTTCGAGATCGTGTGGTTGATCCCGGCCGACCTGCTGGACGACGACGCCCGCGAGGCCCGCAAGCGGATCGGGCGACTCGACATCGCCAGGGAGAAGGCCCGCTACGGCGGTCAGACCCACGGCGGCGTCGGCATCTCGATCCCCACCGCGCTGGCCTGATCTGACGGCGCTCCCGGACGGGGTTCACCAGAGCAGCCCACAAGATCAAATGGACGAAGATGCTGTCCACCGCCGGGATTTCAGCACTAACGTCCATCTGATCAAGATCCTGCCCATCTGATCAAGGGCTAACCAGCGGACGTGAGCCGGTGAAGCTCGCCGGCCAACCCGGCGGCTCGCAGATCGGGACGACCGCCGAGCCGCCCCACGGCAGACGCCGCGGCGGCCGATGCCAGCTGTCCCGCCGCCGCCGGTGAGCCGTCCCGCGTCAGGACGGCGGTCAGCGCGGCGGTGTAGGCGTCACCCGCCCCGGTCCGGTCCACCACCGGCGCATCGATCAGCGGGAAGACCTGTTCGCCACCGCGCCAGACCAGGACGTTCGCCTCCTGCCCGGCGGCCAGCGCCACGAGCGACGGCCCGCAGCGCAGCAGCTCCCGGCCGGCCCGCAGCGCCGCCTGTGCCGAATCCACCGGCCGGCCGAGGAGGAGATTGGCTTCCTGCCCGTCCAGCCGCAGAACGTCCGCCATCCGCAGCAGGTCGTCGCGTGGCGCCGCCTCCGCCGGGACGCCGTCCAGCACGACGCGGCGGTGCGCCCGCCTGGCCACTTGGGCGGCGGCCCGCGCCGTCTCTGCCGGCTGCTGGAGTTGGATCACCACCGTCTGGACCGCGGTCAGCAGGGTGGAGGCGGCGGCCACGTCGTCCTTCCGGAGCAACGTCCCTTCCGGCACGTGCTCGATCAGCCGGCGGTCGCCGCGGCGGTCGACGACGTCGAGAAATAGCGCCGTCCGGGTCTCGGGGCGCCGAACAATGTGGTGGATGTCGATGCCGTCGATCCGGGCCTGGATCAGCAGCCGGGCGCCGTCGTCGTCGTCCCCGACCACGGCGAGCAGCGCCGGGTGCAACCCGAGCTGGGCCAGGCCGACGGCCTGATTGGCGCCTTTGCCGCCCAGCTGCTCCAGCAGCCGGACGGCGCCGGCGGACCCACCCGAGGGCGGGAACTCCTCGACCTGCAGTACGACGTCGCGGGCCGCCTGGCCGATCACCGCGACGTCGGCGGACGGAGCCTGTTCCTGGTGCACGAGCGGAGGGTCGACGCCGCGCGGCCGCGGTCAGGCCTCGCTCATGGCCGGATCGAGGATTCGGCACAGCGCGCCGAGCGCCTCGCGACGGGCCGAGTAAAAGACGTTCATCCCCTTCCGCTCGCCCTCGACCAGCCCGGCGCGGCGCAGCTGGCCGAGGTGGTGGCTCACCGTGCCGTCGGTGAGGCCCACCTCGACAGCCAGGTCGCAGGTGCATAACCGCCCGCCCGGCTCGCTGAGCAGCAGCGACATGAGACGCACTCGAACCGGATCGGCGAGCGCCTTGAGCCGCAAGGCCACCTGGAGCGCCTGCTCACTGGACATGGGCGCAGCCGCGACCGGCGTACCGCTGATGGGGGTGGAGACGTCGATGACGGGCAGCGTCTTCGGCACAACACCGACAATGCGCGCACTGCTTGACATATGTCAAGCCATCGGCGGAGTTCCGGCGTCATCCGGCCTATCGGACCGGCATCAGCAGGGTCGTCCAGGACCGAAGATCGAGTGTGCACTTCTGCGGCGAATCGCCGGCGTGGCGCCCTGGAAACGCACACTTGATCTTCGCGGGGGCCGCGCTCGGCTGCACGACTCAGCTGTGCCTGCGCGATCGGCGCGGTTTCAGCGGATCGTGGCCCAACGTCATCAGCCGCTGGCGCCAGCTGGTCCGGCCGGCCGTCGGCTCGAACTCCGGGCCACGGCGGGCCCGGATCATCTCCACGACCGTGCGCATGACGCGCACGTCGTCCTCGGTCAGGTCGGTGCGGCGTTTCCCCAGGATCTGCACGACCCGGTGGCCGGTCACTGTGCCCGTTCGGTCGTTCAGGTGCAGTGTGTCCTCATCGACGGACCGGACGTGCAGCCACTCCTGCAGTTCCAGCGACGACATGTTCACGACCTGGTGGAACTCTTCCCACAGGGCGTCGCTCACCCGTGCGCTCGCCATCGCCAATCGTCTCCTTTGACGGTTGTGGCGGTATCACCCCAATACCCCTCCATTGGATCGCCATTCCTCTGATGAGCACCAGCGCCTAGCCTGAGCACCCGTGGCGGAGGTCCGCGTCGGCATCTCGGGCTGGCGGTACGCGCCCTGGCGCGGCGCCTTCTACCCGCCGGGCCTGCCCCAGGCCCGCGAACTGGAGTACGCCGCACGGCGACTGACCTCCATCGAGATCAACGGGTCGTTCTACTCGCTGCAGCATCCGGACAGCTTCCGCCGCTGGTACGCCCAGACGCCCGCCGACTTCGTCTTCGCCGTGAAGGGTGCCCGCTTCATCACGCATATGAAGAAGCTGCGGGACGTCGAGGGTCCGCTGGCGAACTTCCTCGCCTCCGGTCCCCTGGCGCTGAGCGAGAAGCTGGGGCCGATGTTGTGGCAGTTGCCGCCGCACCTCGGCTTCGACCCGGAGCGGATGGCGGACTTCTTCGATCGACTGCCACGGACCACCGGTGCGGCCTCCGCGCTGGCCGCCCGGCACGAGGCGCGGCTGGAGGGCCGCGCCTGGACGACGGCAACCCTCGACCGAGCGCTACGGCACGCCGTGGAGGTGCGCCACCGGACCTTCGCCACCCCGGCGTTCGTCGACCTGCTGCGGCGGCGCGACGTCGGGCTGGTGGTGGCAGACACGGCGGGCAAGTGGCCGTTCCTCGACGAGGTCACGGCGGACTTCGTGTACGTCCGGCTGCATGGTGACCAGGAGCTGTACACCAGCGGCTACGACGACGCCGCGCTGGACGCCTGGGCGGCGCGGGTCCGGCGGTGGAGCGACGCGGGGCTCGACGTGTACGTGTACTTCGACAACGACGTCAAGGTGCGGGCGCCGTACGACGCGATCGGGCTGCTGACCCGGCTCGGCCTGGCGCCTGACCCGGCTCCGCCGGGCTCCTCCGGTTGAGCGGGCAGTTTTGCCCCGACACGCCGGCGTGTCGCGGGCAAAACTGCCCGCTCAACCTTTGCGTGACGATCGGCTGAGTTGATCTAGAGATGGGGCGCCGGGCCGCCGGGATCGGCGGCGGAGTTGAGACCCGCGCATTCAGAGGATTGCGATGTGCGGCCGGGGCTGGTCTGCTGGGAACACGACCGGTTCCGCAGGCCGGACCGGTGGTCACGCGGACGAGGGAGGCTCGATGACGACACCCGTGGAGTCGGACGCACAAGGGCTCACTGCCGGGCATTCGGCGGTCACCGGTGGATCCGCTCCGCCGGTGAACCTCACGCGGAGCATCCGCCAGCCGCTGGGAGCGGTCTGGCAGGCTCTGATCAGCCCGGAGGGGGCCGGCGTCTGGCTCGGTGAAGGCGCCGTACTCGGCACCAAGGGTGAGTCCTACCACTGCGCGGACGGCACGTCGGGCGTCGTCCGCAGCTACCACCCACTGGAACAGCTGCGCGTCTCCTGGCATGCGGACCAGGACGCCCCACCCACCATCGTCGAGGTGGACCTGGACGGCGGAGTCGAGGGAACCACGGTTCACCTGCGACACGACGGCATCATCGACGGCGCACAGCGCGTCGAGATGGAACGTCGCTGGGCCGAGCGCCTCGACGCGCTCGCCGGATACGCCGGAGAGCGTACCGGCTGACCCGGCTCGCGCCGTGACGCACGGCCGAATCTGAATCCCGCTGTGTCTTCGCCGGGTCGCGACCCACGGCCCGGCGCTACACCGTGGGCGTATGACACGCTCGAAGGACCCGAAGTCGACGGCATCCCGGGTCGTGGACCGACTCGGCACGACGTTCGCCGAGGAGGCGGGGATCCGGCTGCGGGACGCGCCGTCACCGCTGTTCCAGCTGCTCGTGCTGTCGGTGCTGCTCTCGACACGGATTTCGGCGAATGTCGCGGTGTCCGCTGCGCGGGAGTTTGCTTCGGCGGGGCTGCGCACACCCATGGCCATGCTGGACGCGTCCTGGCAGGACCGGGTGGACGCGCTGGGCCGGGCCCACTATCGGCGCTACGACGAACGCACCTCGACCATGCTGGGCGAGGGTGCCGACCTGGTCCTGCAGCGCTGGCGCGGCGACTTGCGCCGGCTGCACGCCGACGCCAAGGGCGATGTGCGCCGGCTAAGGGCAGGGCTGGAGGACGTCCCCGGCATCGGCCCGGTCGGTTCGGCGATCTTCTGCCGTGAGGTACAGGGCACCTGGCCGGACGTCGCGCCCTTCGCCGACGGGCGGGCGTTGTCCGGCGCCGAGCGGCTGGGCCTGCCGGGGGACACCGAGGCCCTGGCGGATCTGGTGCCGCGGCACGAGTTCCCCCGGCTGGTCGCGGCATGCGTGCGGGTCTCGCTCACCCCGCGGCTCGCGCGTGACGTGTGACCCCACGTCGACCACTCAGAGGGCCACCAGCCAGCGGGCGGAGACCAGCAGCGATGCCACCGACACCACGGCGAAGGCGCCGACCCAGAGGAGGCCGGGCAGGCCGGTGAGGCGGGCCAGCTGATCGGCGTCGGACTGCGCCCGGCCATGCCGTGCCCCTCGCCGTCGGCGTTCCCGCTGCAGCTCACCCACCGTCCGCAGACCGCCGACGAGCAGGAACCAGGTCGCGGCGTAGGCGAACACCTCCTTCACCCGCGCCTCGGCGTACCAGGAGAGCGCGAAAACGACGGCTCCCGTGGTGACCACCGACATCACCCCGAAGACGTTACGGATCAGCAGGAGGGTGCCGAGCAGCAGTGCCACGGCGAGCCAAAGCAGCGCGACCACGTGACCGCGGGCCACGAGTGCGGCGAAGCCGAGCCCGAGCAGCGCCGGGGCCGGGTAGCCGGCAGCCACGGTGAGGATCATCCCGACGCCGCGTGGGCGCCCCCGCGAAACGGTGACTCCGGACGTGTCGGAGTGCAGCCGGATGCCGGACAGCCGGCGACCGGCCAGCAGCGCGACGAGGGCGTGCCCTCCCTCGTGGGCGATCGTCACGACATGCCGCAGCACCATCCAGGATGCTCGGGTGGAGATCACCAGAAGCACACCGAGTGCGGTGAGCAGGGCGAGGGTCTGGTGACTGGTGAGGTCGATATCGGGGAGCCGGTCGACGGGGATGTCGCGGGCCGCGACAGGGATTCGCACGCTTCAGATCCAGTCGTTGCGGCGGAACATCACGAACAGTCCCACCGACAGGGTGACGAGGATGATCGAGGAGGTGATGAACCCGCCCCAGTGCTCGTACCCGGGGAACGGCAGGTTCTGCCCGTAGAAGCCGGTCACCGCGGTCGGGACGGCGATCACGGCCGCCCAGCCGGTGAGCTTCTTCATGATCATGTTAAGCCGGTTGCCTTGGATGGTCAGGTTGGTCTCCAGCACCGTGGTGACCAGGTCGCGCAGCGACTCGGTCCATTCGGTGGCGCGCAGCACGTGGTCATAGACGTCCTGGTAGTACGGCGTCATCGACGGGTCGAGGAACTCCAGGTCCCGCCGCATGAGGGAGTTCACGACCTCCCGCATCGGAAGGGCGACCTTGCGCAGCACCACGAGGCTCTTGCGCAGTTGGAACGTGCGCCGCTGGACCTGGACGTCGCGCGCGCGTTCGTCGAACAACAGATCCTCCAGCGCCTCGATCTGGTCGTCGAGGGTCTCCACGGCGGAAAAATGACTGTCCACGATGTAATCCAGCAGGCCGTGCACGAGAAAGGAGACCCCGCTCTTGGCGAGATCGGGTGAGGCGTCCCAGCGCTCCACGACCTGATCGACGTCGAATTCGTGGCTCTTTCGTACGGTCACGAGCGCCTGGGCGGTGACAAACGCCGAGACCTCGGCCAGGCTGATCGTTCCGTTGTCGGCGTCGACGGCGGTGCAGAAGGCGCTGAGGAACAGATGCTCCTCGTAGCGGTCCACCTTCGGCCGCTGTCGCTCGGTGAGCGCGTCTTCCACAGCGAGTACGTGCAGGTTGAGCTCCTCCACGATGGGGGAGAGGTCGTCGCCGTCCGGCAGGGAGAGGTCCAGCCACACCAGACTGTCCGGATCCTGCAGGTGATCGGAGATGTCCGCCACGGGAAAGTTCTCGTGTTCGAGCCGGCCGTGCTTGTACACGCGGGTGCGAGCCATGGGCCGGACGGTACCGCGCCGGCCCGGGAACGGAACCGCAACCGCCCGGGCAGCCCCGCGCAAGGGCTGGACCCTCACGTGACGTAAGGCTTTAGCGTCGTGGATGCAGGTGGATCGGGAACGGACCGGCCAGGAGGTGGCGGCGTGGGCGATCGGTCGAGCCGGACGCAGGCCGTGCGCACCTACTCGGTGGGGCAGGTGGCGCGCGCTGCTGGCGTCACCGTGCGCACGTTGCACCACTACGACGCGATCGGGCTGTTGCGGCCCTCCGGGCGCACGCCGTCCGGGTACCGCACCTACGACGAGGCGGATGTGCACCAGCTGCAACGCATCCTCGGCTACCGGGAACTGGGATTCGCCCTGGAAGACGTCGCCACGCTGCTCGGCGGCGACGGCGACCCGGTCGACCATCTGCGCCGGCAACGGGCGCTCCTCCTGCGCCGGATCGAACACCTGCAGCGAATGGTCGCAACGCTGGACAAGACGATGGAGGCACATCAGATGGGCATCAGGCTGACCCCAGAGGAGATGCTGGAGGTTTTCGGCGAACACGACCCCACGGAGTTCGCCGAGGAGGCAGAGGAGCGCTGGGGCGACACCGACGCGTGGCGCGAGTCGCAGCGGCGGACGTCGTCCTACACGAAGGACGACTGGCTGCGGATCAAGGCGGAGGCGGACGGGCTGAACCAGCGGTTCGTCGCGGCGTTCACCGCCGGCAGTCCGGCGGACGGCGTCGAGGCGATGGACCTCGCTGAGGAACACCGACGGCACATCCACCGCTGGTTCTACGACTGCGGGTACCCGGCGCACCGCGGGCTCGCCGACCTGTACGTCAGCGATCCCCGATTCACCGCGAACTATGACGAGAGCCTGGGAGCACCGGGCCTCGCGCAGTACGTGCACGACGCGATCTACGCCAATGCCGAGCGCGCCGAGTCGTGAGCCAGCGGGCGGTGGACGTCCGGTGCGTCCTCCAGGACGCCACCGCACGGGTCGTCCCGGCCGGCGCGGCGGACGGGGTCGCTGTCCGGCCGGTAGATGTCGTGCAGCACGTATCCGCACAGCACCACCACCGCGATGTCGCGCACGACGACGGCGGTCATGAACGCTTCGGCGGAGTTGCCCTGCGTGGGATCGCCGAGTCGCAGGAAGTAGCCGATGCGGGGGAACCAGACGACGGCGTCCAGCACCATCCAGATGAGCACGGGTAGCCAGCGGGCCACGGCAAGAACGGCCAACGGCACCAGCCAGAGTGAGTACTGCGGGCTCCACACCTTGTTGGTGAGCAGGAACGCGGCCACCACGAGGAACGACAGGGCGGCCACCCGCGGGCGGCGGCTGGCGGTCAGCCCGATGAAGCCGATCGCGAGGCACACGGCGGCGAACAGCCCCAGCGTGACGGCATTCAGGACGTGTGGTGCCTCGTCGGGGCCCAGGCCATGGTCGAAGCCGCCCCAGCCGGTGAAGACCTGTATCGCGTTGTAGATGGAGTCGTAGTCGGCCGGCCTGGTGGTGTTCAGGCGGAAGAACTCCCACCAGCCGTGCGGGTAGAGCACGGCGACCGGCCCGTTGACGGCGGCCCAGGCCAGGACGGCGGCCACGGTGGCCTTGGCCCAGGGCGTCAGGCGGCCGGTGCGCAACCCGAGGATCAGCAGCGGCCCGAGCAGGAAGAGCGGGTACAGCTTGGCGGCGGCGCCCAGCCCGAGCAGGACGCCGGCCAGCCAGGGCCGGTTACGCGTCCAGGCCAGCATCCCGCCGCAGGCGAAGGCGACGGCGAGGGTGTCGAAATTGGTGAAGGCGTGGATCATCACCAGCGGGGACAGCGCCATCAAGGCGACCAGCCAGGGGCGGCCGCCGGCCAGCGGCAGCGTCGCCAGCACGGTGGCCAGCCAGCACAGCGCCAGGAAGACCGACATCACGGTGAAGTAGACGACCACCTCCGGCGGATCCGGGTCTCGGCCTTCCCGGGTAGTCAGGTGCACGATCCATTTCGCCACCCGCATCGCGCCGTACTGCAGGAAGCCGGTGAGCACCGGGTACTCCATATAGCGGACCCGGGGAGATCCCGGCTCGGTCCAGGACGTCTTGTACGGCAGCGAGCCGTCCTGCAGGCGCTCCAGCCCGTACAGCGGAATGGTGTCGGAGTAGCAGTAGAACCGGTACTGCTTCCAGTCCCGCCAGTCCAGGTTGATCGAGCCGTCGGACGCCCGGTAGTTGCCGAGGCACGGCGCCTTGCCCGCCCATCCGGCGGCGAGTCCGAGCAGCGCGAGCAGCACCATGACGGGCAGCACCTGGCCGGTGATGGCAGCCCGGCGGCTCGGGATCATCGTTCTCACAGGCGTGCGAGGAAGTTCGCCGCGAGCGGTGCGGCGGCCTCGGCTCCGAATCCGCCGTCCTCGACGACGACCGCGAAGGCGATGTCGCCCTGCCAGCCGGTGAACCAGGCGTGCGTGCGGGGCGGGTCGGCGCTGCCGTACTCCGCGGTGCCCGTCTTGCCGTAGATCGGGTCGCCGGGCTCGGAGCGCAATGCGCTGGCTGTGCCGCTCGTCACGACGGCGCGCATGAGCTCACGCAGTGCCGCGACGGCGTCGGGGGGCAACGGGGTCGGGGAGGCTGCGCCGGACGCGTTGGTGGACTGGGCAGTCGACTGCGCGGACGCCGATGGCGTCGTCCCGCCCGCGGTCGCCGCCTCCGTGGCTGTCGCAGTCGCTGTCGTGGACGGGGCGCCTGATGAGTTCTGCGCTCCAGGCTGTCCGTCCAGTACGAGCCGCGGTGGGTTCCACTGTCCGGCCGCGACGGCCGCCGACGTACTGGCGACGACGAGCGGGCTGGACAGCACCGTGCCCTGCCCGATCATCGCGGCGGCGTGCGCAACCGGCTCGGACGTCGTCGGGACGGTCCCGTTGAAGGCCTGCACGCCCAAGGCCTGCGCGGCCCTCCCGTACCCGAGATCGCGGGCGGCGTCAGACAGTTGCTGCGCGGTGATCCGCCGGGAGCTGCCGACGAAGGCGGTGTTGCACGAGTCGGCGAAGTCGGTCCGGAACGGGACGGTGCCGAGGACCTCGCTCTCGGCGTTCTTGAAGGTCTTGCCGCTGATCGTGATGGTCGAGGGGCAGTCGATCGGGGTGCTTGTGGTCACCCCGTCCTGCAGCAACGCCAGGGTGGAAACCACCTTGAAGGTCGATCCGGGCGGGTACTGGCCGAGCAGCGCCCGGTTGTAGCCGCTGGCGTTCGGGCCGCCATTGGCGACGGCCAGCACGCCGCCGGTACTGGCGCGGATGGCGACGAGCGCGGCGGGCTTGGTGGCGCTCTCCAGCGCTGCCTCCGCGGCCTCCTGCGCGTCGCGGTCGAGGGTGAGGTGAAGCGGCTTTCCGGGCACCGGCGCGACGGACAGCAGTGTGGTGGCCGCTGCGGAGGCGCCAGACGGCGTCACGGCGCGCACAGTGAGCCCCGGCGTCCCGCTCAGCCAGGCGTCGTAGGTCCGCTGGACTCCCGAGATTCCCGTGACGTCGCCCGCACGGACCCGGCCACCGGAACTCTTCACGACGTCGGCCGTCGCGGGTCCGACGGTGCCAAGCAGGGCGCGGGCGAATGTCGCGGTCGGGGCCAGCGCGCGCTGCTCCTCGTGGAAGACCGCGCCGGGGATGGGCTGAAGCTGATCCCGGACCGCTTGGTAGGCCTCCTGCCGTAGCGTGATCGCTTCGACGAAGCCGTCCGGTGCTGCGGCCTTGGCGCGTTGGGCGAGGGAGGTGGCGTCCACGCCGACGAGGGCGGCGATCCGCTCCGCCGCGCCGGTGATGTCGCCCTTGGCGCGGCTCGGCTGCAGTCCCACCACGACGACCGGACGCTCGGTGACGAGGATCTGGTCGTCCGCGCCGATGATCTCTCCTCGGGCGGCCGGGTCCCGGGTCACCCGCAGCACCTGCCCCGTCTGCAGCTTGGGGTGGAGCACCTGCTCGGACCAGACCGGCCGCCAGGCGCCACCGGCCTTTCGCAGCGGAACGTCGGTGGTGTAGCTCCAGTCCCGGATTCCGGCCACGCGCCAGGAGACCGCGAGGTGGGCGGCCACGACGTCCCCCGCCTTGGTCACCGAGGTCACGGTGACGGATCGCGGGACGTCGGTGGCGGCGGAGGTGAGGGACGCGGTGATGGCCTGGGTCTTCGTCGCGACGGTGGCCGCGTCCTGGCCGGCGTAGAGCAGGGACTTCAGCGTGCCGGTCCGCCAGGCCCGGGCGAACGACGTCGCGGCGGCCTGCTGGGCGTCGCGTTCGCGCTTGTGCTGCCAGTAGATGCCTGCCGGCACGGCGGCGGCCACAAGGGCGATCACGAGGGTGAGCGCGACGACGACGCGGCGTCTCAAGGTGCCTCCGGTGAGGGAGCTGGGTGCCGGGTGGCATGCACCCGGCGGTTGCGGCGTTCAGGACGCTAGCGCGGACCCCTGTGCGTGCGCGCGCCTGGGATGGATTGCTCGCTTCGGGCGGCGCCTCGTGGCGGACTCTCGGGAACACTCTTCCCTAGCGATACGTTACCGATATATCGTTGACCTATCGAAGGAGGAAACACGATGGGAAGCAGAGGACGCCGACACGGCGACTTCGGACGGGGCGGATTCATGCCGCCCGAGTTCGGGCCCGGCGGGCCCGAAGGCCCAGGCCCGCGGCGCTTTGCGTTCGGGCCGGGCTTTGAGCGCGGCTTCGAGCGCGGCTTTGGTCCCGGTTTCGGTCCGGGCTTCGGCCCTGGTTTCGGTCCGGGCTTCGGTCCCGGTTTCGGCGGCCGGCGGCACTGGGGTGGCCGCCGTCGCGGCCGGGGCAACGTGCGCGCGGCCATCCTGGCCTTGCTGGCCGAGGGCCCGCGGCACGGCTACTCGATCATGACGGAGCTGGCGCAGCGCAGCGGTGGTCTATGGCGGCCCAGCCCGGGGTCGGTCTACCCCGTCCTGCAGCAGCTGCAGGACGAGGGCCTGGTCAGTGTCGAGGAGGTCGAGGGACGCCGGGAGTACGCGATCACGGCGTCCGGCCGAAAGCTGATCGAGGACAACCCGGCCGAGTTCGCCGAACCCTGGACGGTGGCCGGCGCGGGACCGCGTGAGCGGTTCCGGTTGCTGTTCGAAGGAATGGCCGGCCTGGTGGCGGCAACGAAGGAGGTCGCGCGCTCCGGGAATTCGGAGCAGGTCGAACGGGCGCGAACGGTGCTGGATGAGGCCAGGCGCTCGCTCTACGCCATCCTGGCGGAGCCGAACACGGGGCCATCGGGCACTGACGAGGACGATGACGAGGACGTGATCGACGATGTGATCGAAGACGTCCGCGGGCCCGACGAGGGCATGGTCTGAACTCGTTCCGCCAGGGGCTTTCGCCCCTGGCGGGCGCGCCTCTGAAGTGCCACCATGTTGGTGCGGCTCGAGACTGGCTCACCCGGGACGGTGACCGAAAGCCACGTACCGGATCGCCTGACCGCCGGACGGCGGCGGGGACCGGTCGGCTAGGACTCCCGGCGGGCAACCAGCCCCGAGCCGCCCAATTTTGCCCCAGCGTCCGCCGACGGCAGAAGTCGGGGATTCCCCGGCCTCCCGATAGCGTTGTGCAGGCAGTAGGCCACCAATGCCGTGGATCGTTCGCCGGGCACAGGCCGGGCGGTTCGCCGATCCGGGCGAGAGGGGATATGCCGTGCAGGATCCGCGGGCGCTGTTTACTCTGTCCGACGATCAACCAGGCCCGGAGGAATTCGATCGTCCCGTGCTGCTGCACGTCCTCAACGGGTTCATCGACGCGGGATTCGCCGGCAAGCTCGCAGGTGATCACCTGCTGCAGACCCTGCAGCACCGCGTGCTCGCCACGTTCGACGTCGATCAGCTCTACGACTACCGGGCGCGTCGCCCCCCGATGACGTTCGTCGAGGACCACTGGGAGTCCTACGAGGCTCCCGAGCTGGTGCTGCGCATGGCCGAGGACGCTGCCGGCCGACCCTTCCTGATGCTGACCGGCCCGGAGCCGGACGTGCAGTGGGAACGTTTCGTCGCCGCCGTGCAGCACCTGGTTGAGCAGTACGACGTCCGCCTGGCGGTCGGCATCCACGCGATCCCGATGGCGGTGCCGCACACTCGGCCGGCGGGAATCACGGCGCACGCCACGCGCCGGGAACTCATCGCCGACCATCCGACCTGGCTCGGACGGGTGCAGGTGCCGGGCAACATCTCAGGCTTGCTGGAGTTCCGACTGGGCCAGGCGGGGCGCGACGCCGGGGGCTTCGCCGTCCACGTCCCGCACTACCTGGCGCAGACCGAGTACCCCGACGCCGGCGCGGCTCTGCTTGAGGCGGTCAACAAGCTGTCCGGGCTGTCTCTGCCGACGGAAGGACTGATGCTGGCCGGCGCGCAGACGCGAGCCGCCATCGAGGAGCAGATCGCGGGCCAGCCCGAGGTCGAGGCGGTCGTTCATGCGCTGGAGCAGCAGTACGACGCCTTCGTCGCCGCTCGGGGCAACGCGTTGCCGCTGGCGGATGACACCGCCGAGCTGCCGACGGCGGATGAGCTCGGCGCGGAGCTGGAGCGCTTCCTCGCGGAGGAGAACGAACGGCGTGGCCGCGGCGAGTAGCCAAACCCGCTGACGAAGATCGAATGTGCAGTTCGGGGGTGACGCGCCGGCGTTTCGCCGCAGAAGTGCACATTCGATCTTGGCGAGGAGTGACGCTAACGACTGGTGCCGGCCTGCTCCGTGGCGTCCTGCCGCTTCCCAGGCGCAGTGTCGTCCAGGTCGGGCCGCCTGGCATCGCTGTCCCGATCCTCGTCCTCGGGTTCCGGATCGCCCACGTCGGGCCGCCGGACGCCGGCCCGCACCGCCTCCAGCTGAGCCGCGAACGCGATACCCAGGAAGATCGCCATCGATGTCAGCTGGCACCACAGCAGCAGCGCCAGGACGCTGGTGAGTGGCCCGTAGACCCGGCCGAATGTCGAGGAGTTCGCGACATACAAGGCTAGGAGCCCGCTGAACACCAGCCACAGGACGAGCGTCAGCCCCGCCCCGAACGCGAGCCAGGACTGGCTCGGCTGATATCGACGTGGGGCGGTCCGGAAGATCACCGTGATCGCCACGAGAGCCAGCAACGCGCCGATCGGCCAGCACAGGATCTGCAGCGTGAGCCGTAGCCCGTCCGGCCAGCCGTACGTCTCGGCGAAGGTGCTGACCGCCCGCCCACCGGCCACCATCAATAGGAAGCCGAGCAGGGCAGGGGCACCCACCGCCGGGCCGAGCCAGGCCGCACGCCGGTACTTGTCCTGCGCGTCCCGGTCCCGCTCGACGCCGTAGATCCGGTTGGCGCCTCGCTCCAGCTGCCCCATCGCCATGATCGCCTGGTAGACCGCGACGCCGAGGCCCAGCACGAACGCCAACCGGCCGCTCCCACCGCCACGCGAGCCGTTCTCCAGCGCCTGCCGCAGCGCGTCCCCGCCGCCACCGGGCGCGAAGGAGAGCAGCGTGTCCCGCATCGCCTGCGCCAACTGCGAGTTCCGGATGGACGCCGACAGACCGACCACGGAGATCAGCAGGGGGATCAGCGCGAGGGCTAGCTGGAACCCCAGCGCCCGCGCCTCGGTGAAGCCGTCGCCGAATCGGAACCGCCGGAACGAATCCGCGGTGAGCTTTCTGCGTCCGACCCGGCGCAGGGTGACCATCGCGTCGTCCGCAGACAGTTCACCCGGGGCCATCAGTGAGGTCTCGGGCACGCGGGTTGCGGTGCTCATCGGGCCGTGCCGGTCTCGCGGCCGTGGTACCGGATCATGGTCCGATCCTGCGGCAGGCCTGCCTGCCGCACACTTCGAGATGGCCCCCTCGAACCGGCCTACGCGTGGCCCGCCGCCTCAATCCGCCGGCTGCAACGAGGGGTCGTAGTAGCGGCGTACGGTCTCGATCGTGTCGGCGTCGGCCGCGGACTTGTCCGGTCGGTGTGCCAGCACCCGCGCAAAGCGCAGCGCCATGCCGGCCGGGTAGCGCGGGGACGTCTGCACGCCGTCGAATGCCACCTCGACCACCAGCTCGGGCCGCACCAGCACCTGCCAGTCGTTGCCACCCGTGCGCAGGTGCTGCAGCCTTTCCGTCTGCCAGGCGAGCATCGCGTCGGTCAGCCCCTTGAAGGTCTTGCCCAGCATCACGAACCCGCCCGGCGGTCCGTAGGTCCCCTCGGGGTCCCGCGCGCCCAGATGGAGATTCGACAGCCACCCGGTCCGCCGCCCGTGCCCCCACTCGGCCGCCAGGATCACCAGGTCCAAAGTGATCCGCGGCTTGACCTTCACCCAGCCGGCACCGCGCCGTCCCATCGCGTATGGCGCCTGCGCGGACTTGACCACCACCCCCTCGTGCCCACTCGCCAGCGCCCCGTCGGCGAACGCCGTGGCCGCCGCCCGCTCGCCCGGATCCTCGGGGTCCCGGACGGCCAGCCGAGGGACCACGAGATCGGGTACGGCCAGCTCCAGGGCCTCCCGCCGTCGCTCGCCCGGCTCGTCGAGGAGGTCCGTGCCGTCCAGGTGCAGCGCGTCGAACAGGGTGAGAGTGAGCGGTACCTCAGCGCTCGCCCGCTCGGTGTCGCGCCGCATCACTCGCGCCGACGTCACCTGGAACGGCGCCGGCCTCCCGGCGTCGTCGAGCGCCAGAACCTCCCCGTCGAGCACGGCGGTCGCGGCGGGCAGCGCCCGCGCGGCGCTGACCACCTCGGGCAGCCGAGCCGTCACGTCGTCCAGCGTCCGGGTGAAGACCGCGACCTCGTCGCCGTCCCGATGGACCTGGACCCGGACGCCGTCCAACTTCCACTCCACGCCCGCCGGTCCCGTCTTGTCCAGGGCGGCCACCAGGTCCGGCGCGGGCTGCGCCAGCATCGGGGCGAGCGCCCGTCCGACCGACAGCGTGAACGCCGCCAGCGCCGCTGCGCCACCGTCCAGTGCAGCGGCGGCCACCGTCGGAAGATCGCCATGCAGCGTCAACGCCCGGCGAACCGCGGCGACGGGGACGGCAGCGGCGGCCGCCACGGCGTCCACCAGCAGCCCGGCCTGTGCGCCCTGGCGCAGCTCGCCGGACAGGAGTCCGGACAGGAGTCGCTGCTCAGAGGCCGTGGCGGCGGTGAAGAGTTCCGCGACGACGGCCCGCCGCAGGCCCTGCGAACCGGCGCCTGTGGCCGCCGCCGTCCGGTCCAGCGCCGCGTCGACGTCCGCGACGGTGAGGGTGGCGACGCCGGCGGCCGGCGGGCGGTCGCGCAGGGAGGCCCAGCCGAGCCCGGTGCGGCGCTGCCGGGGCTGACCGGACAGCCAGGCCGCGACAACGGGCGCCTCCGCCGGTCCCGCCGCGCGCAGGCAGGCGGCGAGGAGCGCGATCTTCTCTCGACGTCCGGAGACGGCAGTCACGGCCTCCGACGCGGCGGCGACCTCTGCGAGCAGCATGCCGCCAGTCTGCCCCGCGGCACCGACAATCAGACGACCTCGCGCACCCGGCCCGTATCGAGGGCCAGGCGCCGTGACACGCGCACCGCTTCGAGCAGGCGCCGGTCGTGCGAGACCAGTAGCAGCGTCCCCGAGTATGACTCCAGCGCCTGCTCCAGCTGCTCGATCGCCGGCAGGTCGAGATGGTTTGTCGGCTCGTCGAGCACGAGCAGGTTGACCCCGCGCGCCTGCAGGAGGGCCAGCGCGGCCCGGGTGCGTTCGCCGGGGGACAGGCTGCCGGCCGGGCGCAGCACGTGCCCAGACACCAGGCCGAACTTGGCCAGCAAGGTCCGCACCTCCGCCTCCGGCCAGTCCGGCATCCGCTCTCCGAAGGCCCGCAGCAGGGTGGCCGTGCCAGTGAACAGCGAACGCGCCTGGTCCACCTCGCCGACCACGACGCCGGGCCCGAGAGCGGCCGTGCCCTCGTCCGGCCTCAGCCGCCCGAGCAGGACCGCCAGCAGCGTCGACTTGCCCGAGCCGTTGGGACCGGTGATCGTGACCCGGTCCGCCCAGTCGACCTGCAGATCCACCGGACCGAGGGTGAATCCGCCGCGGCGGACGACGACCCCGCGCAGGCTCGCCACCACGGCTCCGGCGCGCGGCGCCGCGGCGATCGCCATCCGCAGCTGCCACTCCTTGCGCGGTTCCTCCACCACCTCCAGCCGGTCGATGAGCCGCTCGGTCTGCCGAGCCTTCGCGGCCTGCTTCTCCGTCTGCTCGGTGCGGAACTTGCGGCCTACCTTGTCGTTGTCGGGCGCCTTGCGTCGCGCGTTCTTGACTCCCTTCTCCATCCAGGCGCGTTGAGCGCGGGCCCGCTCCTGCAGGCCGGCGCGCGTCTCGGCGTACTCCTCGTACGCCTCGCGCGCATGCCGCCGGGCCACCTCGCGCTCCTCGAGGTATGCCGTGTAGCCGCCGCCGAAGACGAAGACCTGCTGCTGCGCCAGGTCCAGTTCGACCACCTGCGTCACCGTGCGGGCCAGGAACTCCCGGTCGTGGCTGACCACGACCACGCCCGCCCGCAGCTCGCTCACGAACCGTTCCAGCCGATCCAGCCCGGCCAGATCGAGGTCGTTCGTGGGCTCGTCCAGGAGGAATACGTCGTACCGGCTCAGCAACAGTGACGCCAGCCCGGCCCGGGCGGCCTGCCCGCCGGACAGCGCGGTCATGGGGGTATCCAGATCGACGCTGAGCCCCAGCTCGCCGGCCACCGCTTCGGCCCGCTCCTCCAGATCCGGCGCGCCGAGGGCAAGCCAGTGCTCGAGGGCCACGGCGTACGCCTCCGCACCGGCCTGCGGGTGCGTGGCGAGCGCCTCCGCGGCGACGTCGAGCTCCGTCTGCGCCTGAGCGACCCCGGTACGCCGGGCGAGGAACGCCGCGACCTGCTCGCCCAGGCGGCGATCGGGCTCCTGCGGCAGGTACCCGACGGTCGCGGTCACGGGTACCCGGCGTACGTCGCCCCGATCGGGCTGAATCAGCCCGGCAAGTAGTCGCAGCAGCGTCGACTTGCCGGCACCGTTGGCGCCCACGAGACCGACCACGTCACCCGGGTTCACGGCGAGGTCCAGCCCGGCGAAGAGGATCCGATCGCCGAACGCCGCCGCGAGCCCCCGGGCGATCAAAGTGGCGGTCATGGCGCCACGACGGTATCGCGCTCGCTGGCCGAGGTCGCTCTCTGGATGGTGCGCCGTGCTCGGGATGCCACGCTGGAGCCGTGTTCGACACCATGGCGCGCGTCACCGAGCGGCTGGCGACGTCGGGCCTGCTGCAGCTCTACCGTCCGGACCAGGTGGCCCGCCTGCTGCTCGCCGTCGCCCGGTACGGATTCACCCCGGCGCTGGGACCGACCGCCGGCAAGGTCCTCTACCCCGGCGCCAAGGCCCTGGTCGACGACGACGGGACGCTCACCTTCGTGGAGTTGGATCGGCTGTGCGATGCGGCGGGCCTGCGGCTGCGCGCGGCAGGCCTGCGACCGGGCGTGCGCGTCGGGCTGCTCGCCCGCAACTCGCGCGGCTTCTACGCCGCGATGGTGGGCGCCGCCCGCGCCGGTCTCGATGTCGTCTACCTGAACACCGGGTCCACCGCGCCGCAGCTGGCCGAGATCGGCCGCAGCGAGGGGATCTCCGCCCTGGTGTACGAAGCCGAGTTCGCCGATCGGATCCCGCCCGAGATGAGCGGCCACGATGTCGCGGAGCTGATGGCCGTGCCGCTCCCGGACGGGCGCCCTGACGCCGGTGGACGCCGTTCGCAGCACGTGATCCTTACGTCGGGCACCACCGGCCGACCCCGCGGTGTGGCCCGCGCGAGCGCGGGCATCGATGCCGCCCTGGCCATGGTGGCGGGTTTCCCGCACCGGATCCGCCGGGCGCATGTCGTGGCGGCGCCGATGTTCCACGCTTGGGGCTGGGGGAACCTGCTGCTGGCGATGGCGTACTGCAGCACGGTGGTGGTGACGCGCCGCTTCGATCCGGAGCGCGTCCTGGCACTGGTGGAGCGGGAGCGATGCGAGGTGCTGGTCGCCGTCCCCGTGATGCTGCAGCGGCTTGTGGACCTCGATCCCGCCGTGACCGACCGGTACGACACCTCCCGGCTGAAGGTGGCGGCGGTCAGCGGCTCGGCGCTGTCGGGGGAGCTGGCCTCGGCGTTCATGGATCGCTACGGCGACATCCTGTACAACCTGTACGGCTCGACGGAGGCCGCCTTCGCCACGATTGCCGAGCCGGACGATCTGCGCGCGGCACCGGGAACCGCGGGCCGCCCGCTGCCCGGCGTCCGCGCGGAGGTGGTGGACGCCGACGGACGGCCCGTGCCGCAGGGACACGTGGGCGAGATCGTGGTGACCAGCAGGACGGCGTTCAGCGGGTACACGTCGCGGGAGAACGCCAACCAGCCCGCGAATGTGAGGGACGGCGGCGCCCATCGCGTGCGGCTGGGTGATCTGGGCCGGTTCGACCGGCGCGGCCGGCTTTTCGTCGTCGGGCGGGCGGACGACATGGTCGTCACCGGCGGGGAGAACGTGTACCCGGTGACGGTCGAGCACGCCTTCGAGGGGCATCCGGACGTGCTGGAGGCCGCCGCCGTCGGCGTGGCGGATCAGGAGTTCGGCCAGGCGGTCGTCGTTCACCTCCGCCTGCGCGACGACGTCGGCCGGCCGCCGTCGGCGGATGACCTCAGAACGTGGTCGAAGGCCCGCCTCGCGCCCCACGAGGTGCCGCGCCGCGTCGTCCTGCACACCGAACCGTTGCCGCGCAACGAGACCGGGAAGGTGGTCAAGAGCCGGCTGAGCGGCTGAGGACGGACCGGGTCGATCAGTGCCCGGTGTGCACCTTCTTGCCCTTGGGCTGCCCGACGGAGGCGAGCAGCTCCTCGAACCACGGCTGGTCGGTGTCGAACGGTTTGCCGCCCTTGATCCGGGGGAACTCAATGGCGCGCAGCCGCCCGTCGCGCTCCTCGTCGTGTCCGATGACGCCGCTCTCACCGCGCAACGCGCACTCCACCGCGAGGTCGGTGCAGCCCTTGATCAGGCGTAGGTCGTCGGTGTTGGCGGGGGCGGACCGGGAGAAGTAGCCGCTCTTCCACACCATGGTCTTCTCGGCGTCCAGCTGGGCGGCGAACTGCTTGCCGAACCAGGCGCCGGGGTTGACGCTGTCGAGCTTGACGTGGCCGAAGGCATCGCGGACGGGTTCCTCACCGCGGGCGATCATCTCCTCGACGATCGTCTCCACCCCCGCGCCCTCGGACAGGAAGATGTTGACGCAGCCCAGATCGTCCATCACGGCCTTGAGCCGAGCCGCCTCCTTGGCAATGTCGAAGTCCAGCTCCGGGACGAACACCGCGTGCACGTCCCAGCGGCGCGGGTCGTTGCCGAACGCCGGGACGAAGGGCTGGGCGGCCAGCCACTCGCGGTACTTGACCGCCGTGGCGGCGGTGAGCCAGCCGCAGTTGCGGCCCATGACCTCATGGACGATGAGCATCCGCGTGTTGGCCGAATGTTCCGCGATGATGTTGCGGGCGAACAGCGCGCCCTGCTCGGCGGCCGTCCAGGCGCCGAGGCTCTGCCGGATCGGGATCACATCGTTGTCGATGGTCTTGGGCAGCCCGACGACGGTGAGTTCGTAGCCGTTCTCGTGCAGGTATCGCGCGAGATCCGCGGCCGTGGAGTTGGTGTCGTCCCCGCCGATCGTGTGCAGCACGTCGATGCCGTCGGCGGTGAGGCGCTCGGCCGCCACGTGGAGCGGATCCTGGCCCGGCTGGACCAGGCCACGCTTGACGCAGTCCTCGACGTTCGTCAGTTTGACCCGGCTGTTGCCGATCGGGCTGCCGCCGTAGCGGTGCAGCAGGTGGGCCGAGGCGCGGACCTCTGGCGTCACCGGGATGGACCGTCCGCCCAGGAGCCCGGCGTACCCGTCCAGGTATCCGATGATCTCCACCTCGGGGGCGATCTCGGTGTAGCGCTCGATCAACCCGCCGACGGCGGAGGACAGGCACGGCGCGAGGCCACCGGCAGTCAGCAGGGCCACCTTGCGGACGGGCATGGGTCTGCTCCCGAGGTCGGTTCGGCGTCGGCACAAACCCTAGTGCCGCTCGGCACCGCTGCCTCCGGCCGGTCACCCGCCGGCTCAGCGCCGATGGGCCGGGCATGGCAGGGTGAGCTCATGTCGATGTTCTCGCGTTACCGGGCCGACCAGCGGCGCTACGACGGCATGGCGTACCGCCGGTGCGGACGCAGCGGGATCCAGCTGCCCGGCGTCTCGCTCGGCCTGTGGCACAACTTCGGGGACGACCGGCCGCTGGACAGCCAGCGGGCCATCCTGCGCCGGGCGTTCGACCTCGGGATCACGCACTTCGACCTGGCGAACAACTATGGGCCGCCGTACGGCTCCGCGGAGATCAACTTTGGTCGCCTCTTCGCGGAAGACTTCCGGCCCTACCGGGATGAAATCGTCATCTCCACCAAGGCTGGCTACGACATGTGGCCTGGCCCCTACGGGGAGTGGGGCTCCCGGAAGTACCTCCTCGCCAGCCTCGACCAGAGCCTGAAGCGCATGGGCCTGGACTACGTCGACATCTTCTACAGTCACCGATTCGACCCGGACACCCCGCTGGAGGAGACGATGGGGGCGCTGGACGCCGCCGTCCAGTCCGGGCGGGCGCTGTACGCGGGCATCTCCTCCTACTCCGCCGAGCGCACCCGGGAAGCGGCCGCCATCCTGCGTCAGCTCGGCACACCGCTGCTGATCCACCAGCCGAGCTACTCACTGCTGAACCGGTGGGTGGAGGAGGGGTTGCTCGACGTGCTCGGCGAGGAGGGGGTCGGCTGCATCGCGTTCTCCCCGCTTGCCCAGGGGATGCTGACCGATCGGTATCTGAGCGGCATCCCGGCGGACTCCCGCGCCGCGCAGGGGAAGTCCCTGGATCCCGCGATGCTCAACGAGAACAACCTGGCCCACATCCGGGCGCTCAACGACGTTGCGGCCTCGCGCGGGCAGTCTCTGGCGCAGCTGGCCCTGTCCTGGGTGCTGCGCGACGAGCGGGTGACCTCCGTCCTGATCGGCGCGAGCAGCGTGGCCCAGCTGGAGACGAACGTCGCGGCGCTGCAGGGACCGGAGCTCACGGACGATGAGCTGGCCGAGATCGACAAGCATGCCGTGGAGGCCGGCATCAACCTCTGGGCCCGCTCCAGCGCGGACTGACGGGTAGCTCATGCGCGCCGTCGTCATGGATGAGTTCGCGGTGGCGCCGCGGGTCCGGGAGGTGCCGGACCCGGTGCCACCGGACGGCGGCGTGGTCGTGCGGGTGGAGGCGACCGGACTGTGCCGCAGCGACTGGCACGCGCTGGTCGGTCACGACCCGGATGTCGTCCTACCCCACGTGCCAGGGCACGAGTTCGCCGGAACCGTGGAGGCCGTGGGAGCCGGCGTGGACGGCGTTCATCCCGGAATGCGGGTCACCGCGCCGTTCGTCCAGGCGTGCGGGACGTGCGAGCAGTGCCGTCGGGGCGAGCAACAGGTCTGCGCCCGGCAGGTGCAGCCCGGGTTCACGACGTGGGGCACGTTCGCGCAGTTCGTGATCGTCGAACGGGCGGCGGTCAATCTCGTGCCACTGCCCGAGCGGGTTGACGTCGTCTCCGCCGCTGTGCTCGGTTGCCGGTTCGCCACGGCGTTCCGGGCGCTCACCGCGGTGGGCCGGATGCGGCCGGGGGAGTGGGTAGCGGTCCACGGATGCGGCGGCGTCGGGCTGTCCGCCGTGATGATCGCCGTGGCTGCCGGTGCGCGCGTGGTGGCGGTCGACGTCGCCCAGGGGGCGCTGGCCCTGGCCGAGGCGCTGGGCGCGCAGGTCCCCCTCGACGCCCGTCAGTGCGGCGACGGCGCGCCGGCGGCGATCGCGGTTGCGGTCCGGGAAGCCACGGGCGGCGGAGCGCACCTGTCCGTCGACGCCCTGGGCAGCCCAGGGACGTGTGCCGCGTCGATCGGCGGGTTGCGGCCTCGCGGCCGGCACGTACAGGTCGGCCTTCTGCCGCCGGTCAACGGGGAGTTTCCGCCCGTGCCGATGCATCTGGTGGTCGCTGGGGAGCTGGAGGTGCTCGGCAGCCATGGGATGGCGGCTCACGCGTATCCGGAGCTGCTCGGGCTGGTTGCGACCGGCCGGTTGCGGCCGGAACGGCTGGTGACCGGGACGCTCACGTTGGATGACGCCGGACCCGCCCTGGCGGCAATGGGTGAGTCTGCTCCCACCGGGGTATCGGTCGTCATTCCCTGACGCACCGAGCTGGTGAGTCAGGTGACGTTGCGGGTCACCGCGGAGAGGTTTTCCTCGGTGAGGGCGGCGTCGGCGTCGGCGAGGTCGTCCGGCCGTCCCCGGCGCAGCAGCGTCCGCCAGAACTCCGGGTCGTGGTCGCTCGGGGTGGTGGTGGCCAGGAAGTCCTGCAGAACCGCGATGAACCGGGCGGGATCGGTGTGGTGCGGGAAATGCCCGGCGTCCGCGAAGATCTCCAACTGGCTGCCGGGCAGCGCGGCATGCAATGCGAGCGCATGCTCCGCGGGAATCACCGGATCCCGTCCGCCCCAGATCACGAGGGTGGGAAGGCCGCGTCCGAGGTAGCAACGATCGAGCATGGTGACCACTTGGCCGCGCCAGTCCACGACGGCGCGCAGGGTTCGGATGAAGGCGGAACGCGACGTCGTATCGGGCAGCGCCTCGAAAACCCGCAACAGGTCATCGGAGTCGTGTCCGATCGCCGTGCCGAGCGTCTTGGTCACGGCGGCGACCGCCCGGCCGGCCAGTCGAGTCCCGGGCAGGCGGAGCAGGTGCAGGGCCAGGTCGGCGTTCGGCAGGGACACCAGTCGCAGCGCCGGATGCACCTCGCGGCCGACACCACCGCTGCTGACGAGCACAAGCCGCTCGCATTTCTCCGGGAACTGATAGGCGAACTGCATCGCCACGCCACCGCCGAGGGAATGGCCGACGACGGTCGCGCGCTCGATGCCGAGTACCCCCATGAGGTCACGCAGACCGTTGGCGAATGCTGCCACTGAGTAGTCCGCGCGCGGCTTGTCCGACCGGCCGTGGCCGAGAAGATCGGGGGCGATCACGGTGTGGTTGCGGGCGAGCAGGGGGAACAAGGCGCGCCATGTCTCGGAAGAGTCGCCGATGCCGTGCACGAGCAGGACGGCTGGTCCGCTGCCGGCATGGACGAAGGCCCGCCGGTAACCGTGCACCGTCCGGTACTCCAAAATCGGGGCTCCTTGATCCGGCACGCCGACAACCGGATGCGTCGTGCGCCGCCCGGCGGCCCGGCCGCCTTGGGATCTCACTGTCACGGCGACCTCGCACGTCCAGGGGGTTTCATAGTGGCGGGATCACCTACCCGGCCGCCAGGGTTGTCGCCCAGGACGCCTACCGCCGAAACCTGCCTGAAATGACACGCTGGCCACCTATCGGGCTCGCTCGGCCCGGACGACCTGGTGGACGAACTCGCCGTGCTGTGATGGCATCCAAAGGCCCACCGGCACCGAACGACGGGTGACCCCAGCCGTCTGTCCATGGCACGGGTGTCGGGCGGCGGGGCGCCGGGATCGGAAGGGGACGAGGTGGTAACGAGAGACCGCTGGCTGCGAGACCGATCGGGACGGCGGCCCGACGGTGGCGGGTCGGCGCCGAGTGCGGCCGACCCGGGGGTCACTGTGGGCGTGGCGTCCGCGACCGACCGCCTCCTGACGCTCGTGGCGCGGGGGGACACCGCGGCGTTCGAGCGGCTCTACGAGGAGCTGTCCGGCCCGGTGTTCGGGATGGTGCTGCAGGTAGTGCGCGACCGCGCACAGGCGGAGGAGGTCGCGCAGGAGGTGCTGGTCGAGGTCTGGCGGACCGCCGCGCGCTTCGACCCCGAACGCGGCAGTGCCCGGGCATGGGTGCTCACGATGGCCCGGCGGCGCGCCGTCGACCGGGTCCGCTCGGCGCAGGCGGCGGAGGATCGCGAGGTCCGGGCCGCCGTGCGGTCCGGCTCGACGGCCTACGACGAGGTGAGCGAGGCGGTCGAGGTGCGTCTGGAGCAGCAGCAGGTGCGCCGTTGTATGGGCACGCTGACCGACGTCCAGCGCGAATCGGTGACCTTGGCGTTCTACCGCGGATACACCCACCGTGAGGTGGCACAGGTGCTCGGACTGCCGCTGGGCACCGTCAAGACGAGACTGCGCGACGGGTTGATCCGTCTGCGCGATTGCCTGGGGGTGGCGTGATGGCTTCGCCCAACGCTGCTGATGCCCACCTGCTGACCGGCGCGTACGCGCTGGACGCGCTCGATGCGCCGGAGGAGGTGCGCGCTGTCGAGGCGCATCTCGCCCTTTGCGAGGAATGCCGCGACGAGGTGCGCAGCCTGCGGGAGACGGCTGGCGTGCTCGCGGCGGCAGTCACCGCCACACCGCCGGAATCGTTGCGGTCGCACGTGTTGGCAGAGATACGCTCCACGCCGCAGTCGCCGCCACCGTCGCGCGGGACTGCCGCCAGGGCCGACGGAGCCACCGATGGCGTCACCGCCGAGCAGGAGGCCTGGCGGCGCCGGGTCGAGGCACGGCGGCGGCCGGTGACGCAACGAGTGCTGGCGGCGG
>Ga0081539_10000663_pt1 | contig 69078 bp, 56 predicted proteins | sample TabmetS4T2R2_FD_71023 | JGI IMG/M metagenome (GOLD analysis project Ga0081539, IMG submission 71023) | Tabebuia heterophylla rhizosphere microbial communities from the University of Puerto Rico - S4T2R2 | ecosystem: Host-associated > Plants > Roots > Rhizosphere ...
CGGCACCCTGGCAGCGGTGATCATCTATTTTTTCGGTGACATCGTGAGCATCACCATCGGCTTTATCAGTGGCAACCTTCAGTTATTGCGGAGACCGCGTGATCTTTCGGCGCGCAAAGCTTCGCGTCTGGGCTGGATGATCATCATCGGAACCTTACCGATTGCGATCATCGGCGTGCTGGCCAAAAAGATCATCGAAGGGAGTCTGACCAAGAATCTCTTTCTCATCAGTACGAGCATGATTGTCTGGGCGGTGTTGTTATGGTTCGCGGAACAATTTGGTAAACGCCGCCTCGATCTAGAACATGTAGGAGTGTCGGAATCGTTGACGATCGGCGTGGCCCAGGTCTTTGCGCTCATCCCGGGATCATCACGCTCCGGAACAACCATCACCGGAGCGCTCTTTGCAGGAATGTCGCGCGAGTCCGCAGCTCGCTTTTCATTCTTGCTTTCGATTCCCGCCATTGCAGCGAGCGGTTTGCTGGAATTGAAGGAGGCACTGCACCTGCTGAGCGGAACGAGCATGATGAACCTGCTCATTGCGACCATCATCTCTGCCATCGTCGGTTATGCCAGCATCGCATTCTTAATTAATTATCTGCGCCGTCACACCACTTACGCTTTCATCGCCTATCGCTTGATTGCCGGCATTCTGATACTTGGTTTGTTGTTTGCGGGGTTGATCACGCCCATGTGAGCTGACGGCAATCGCGGACTATTCCTGCCGAAAAGAGTAGAGGCGCGCCGGACGATGCGCGACATCACTGCGTGTTTCATTGAGCTCGCTAATTCGCCCCTGGGCAAGGATTTTCTTGCGAAAGTTTCGTTTATCTACCGGTCGCTGCAAAATGATCTCATAAACACGCTGTAATTCTGAAAGAGTGAATTTCTTCGGCAACAACTCATATCCGACAGTCGTCCATTCGATCTTATTCCGCAACCTCCAGACGGCATAATCGAGGATCTTCTTGTGATCAAAGGCGAGCTTGGGCGTGTTAAAGACCGAATGCCACTGCGCATCAGCGGCATCCGAAGCCGCCACAATGCATTGCCGCTCGGCATTGATCAAGGCGAAGTAAGCGACGCTGATGACGCGGCCGCGCGGGTCACGCCTGGTATCACCAAAGGTGTACAACTGTTCCAGATAGACATTGGTGACGCCGACCTCTTCCTTTAATTCGCGTGCTGCGGCCTGTTCGAGAGATTCATTGATCTCGACAAATCCTCCGGGCAACGCCCAGCGATTTTTAAATGGCTCGATTCCGCGCCGGATAAGCAGCACTTTGAGATCGTCATCAGCAATGGTAAAGATCACCAGATCAACGGTGACTGAGGGACGCGGGTAATCGTCCAGATTGCTCATTCGTACGGGGTGTCTCCTTCCAATATCTCAAATCTCCTGATGCCTACCGATTTCGTCACGATCGTCAGACCAGCTTGATCAAGACCTCAGCCATCGTCACCAACTCGACTCCCGCGGCGCGCATCGCCTCAATCGTGTCCTCAGTCGTATCGGCGGCTACGCCGCGAATGGCATCTTCAACCAGCAGGACGCGTGCGCCCGCCTGAGCCAATCCCATTCCACACGCCCGGACACAATAGTCGGTTGCGACTCCAAAAACCACGCATTCCCGATCACTAAATGCCCCTTCCCGCCGCAGACCGTCAAGCCAGGCATTTGAAAACATGTCAAAGACTTTCTTCTTAACGATGTAATGTGTCGCCAATTCGATCCGCGCTTGCCGGTCAGCTTCGGCATCGACGGCAATTTCGTGGCGAGGCAGTTGCGGCAGTGCGGAGAAGATCCGTTCAGCCCCTCGCGTGCCATCGACACAATGCGGCGGAAAGATTTCGAACTCCGGATCGCCGGGTTGGTGTGCGCAGCGCGACGAGATAGTGGTGATCTTCCTCTCGCCGGCAACTCTCAAAAGCCGTTCGATCTGTGGCCGGATCGATTCGGCATCCGGAACGTAAAGCGCTCCGTCACGATCCATAAAATCATGTTGGGTATCGACATCGAAAAAAATCATCTTGTCCCCTTTCGCTCTTGTTCCGCCTCAACCTCTTTAAAGATCATTAAATCATTTCTGGTAAAGAGGACGAACGCCACCAATTCAATCGTGCTTTCGGGATGGGCAGAGGCATATTCCCTGGCAGCCCCAATCATTACTTCCGCGCATTCATCGACCGGAAAGCGGGCGACGCCGGTCGCCAGGGCTGGAAACGCAATCGATTTCAGTTTGAGCTCATCGGCTCGGCGCAAGCTATTGATGGTCGCTTCGCGAATGATCTCCGCGCTGGATCCGGTGCCGGCTTTTTTGGGCACGGCGCGGTCCTCTGCCCGATAGCCCATGGCCGCGGCATGAATCACGTACTTGTTCGGCAAATTGCCCGCAGTCGTGACGGCGGCCTCGCCCAGGCGGATCGGTCCCTGCCGGCGGCCTTCTTGATCAATCAGATCACCGCCCTTGCTCCGGATTGCCCCTGCTACGCCGGAACCCAAGACCAGGTCGGTGTTAGCCGCATTGACGATCGCGTCAATCTCCGGTTGGTCAGTAATGTCTCCGTGTCTGATCTCAATCAACATCCAAACCCTTTGTTAGTTAACCCTTGCCAATTGCTGCCAGTTGCCGCCAATTGCCGGATACCCAGCTTAACGTCAATAAACGCCATCAATTGTTAACTGTCAACCGTCAACTATCAACTATCGACTGTTTTGAGTAATTCCAGCCGCCGCCTTTCAAGCTCGTCACTGTAACGCACCGGATAGTGAGCGGCGTCGGTGAGCCTTTTGAATGGCAGCGGCAACCGCGAGAGTTGCTCCTTTGCGTACGCTTGCGTCTCTTCCAACCGCGGCAGCGATCCGATGATTTCGCCGCCACGCATAACAGGCGTCAGCAACGGCTCTCCTTTCTGACTGACCTCATCGGCAATCGTAATGAGGTCCTCCTTGAACGATCCATCATGATCCGATTCTCGCCAGACCTGCTTACGATAGGGATAGGTCGCCTTATCCGGGCTCAACTTCATCTTCGGCTTTACTTCTCCCGAGATTTCGATCTCGGCCAGTTTGTAAACGCCCGCCAGTGCCGGAGCATCACGCGAAGTCGAGAGCTCCGTTCCTACTCCGAAGAGATCGATCGGCGCCCCAGCCTCGATCATCTTTGCAATCTTATATTCATCCAGATCGCCGCTCGCCATAATCTTTGTGGCTTGCATTCCAGCCTCATCAAGAATGGCCCGTACTTCTTTCGATAACCCAATCATGTCTCCGCTGTCGAGGCGTACGCCACGCAATCGCGGACCGAATTCCGTCGCCAGATTTGCCGCGCCAATCGTGTCATAGGTATCGATCAATAACGTTGTGCTTTCGGGGAATACCCGGTAATAAGCGCGAAAGGCGTCGAGCTCGTGATCGAAAGCCATCGTGAACGAATGGGCCGATGTCCCATAGACCGGGATCTCAAACAATCGTCCCGCCTCGACATTCGAAGTCCCCAGACATCCGCCGATAAAGGCGGCGCGGGCAGCATAGATCGCCGCCCCAAAGCTGTGGCAGCGCCGCGCGCCGAATTCGATAATACCGCGGCCCCTGGCCGCCTCGACGATCCGGGCCGCTTTGGTCGCAATCAACGTCTGAAAATTTATCGTCGTCAGAAGAAACGTCTCGACCATCTGCGCTTCGATCAATGGCGCGGTCACACGCAGCAAAGGCTCTCCCGGGAAAACAATTGTGCCCTCTCGTAGAGCCCAAACTTCCCCCGTGAAGCGCAGAGTCCTCAAATATTCAAAGAACTCCGCCTGCACCTGCTCAAAAACAGGAAGCCCCCGCAGATAATCGATCTCTTCTCCGCTGAAACTCAGTTCGCTCAGATAATCCAGCGCCTGTTTGAGCCCCCCGGCTATCAAATATGAACGCCCCGCAGGAAATTTCCGGACGAACAGCTCGAAACTTGCCGGCTCGTTGCGCCCGTTGGCATGATAGGCTGCCCCCATTGTCAGTTGATATAAATCTGTCGCTAAACCGGACATTCGCGCTTGCTCTGTCATCTCTTTTCTCCCGCCTCTCATTGGCCTCTACGAACTTAGTGTACAAGATACACTAAGTATAAGACCCTTGTTTTGGAATGTCAATTAGTGAACTTCAAAAGAGGCGCCGACGTAAGTTATGATCAAAGCCGATTGAAATGGCCGAGCAGAAAAATTCCGGAGGTATTGAAATGGCGAACAACATTTTTGATCAATTACGCGAAGCGGCGCGACGCAAGGCCCAGGAGTTGGACGAAAAATTCGATCTCAAAAATAAGATGGACCGCGGCATCAATACGGCGAATGAAGTCGCCAATGAAGCGGCGAACACGGCACGCACACAATTCAACAAGCTCGACGAGCGATTCAATGTGACAGAGAATTTGCGTGCCACGGCGACCAAGGCCGAAGAGACGATTCGCGAAGGATCAGAGACGGTGCAATCGGGTGCGAGGGAGTTCTCGAAAACGGCGGAAGACACCGCGCGCGAGATGTTTGGGAGCGCCCAGAACTATTACCGGCGCGCGGGACAGGCCTATAACTTTAGCACGAGCGGGGCTCGCATTGCCGAGGCGACTCTGAGCGGATATGAAAAGACTCGGGCCTGGATCAAAGAGAACCCGGGTAAGACCGCGGCTGTCACCTTCTCGCTGATTGCCGGAGTGCGAATGGGATCAGCTTTGCCGAATTTAGGAACGACGATCTTAGGCGCCGGCGCCGCAGGTAACTGGTTCTTTCATAGCGCACTCCCAATCGTCGGCATTCGCAAATTGACGGAAAAATACAATGATTACCTCAAAGATCAGGAAGATTTGTTGGCGACCGGCAAGCTTGATGAAGCAGAGCGCTCTCGCATTGAATTTCAGCGTAATCTAACAAAATATGTCGGCGCACCATTGCTTGGAGCTTTCAGCATCGCTGCCGGAGCATCGATGATCGGCGCCGCATTTTCCGGTGCGACCGTCACGGGTTTTCCAATCAGTTTAATCCTTGGCGGCAATCCATTACTAAATGGAATTTGGTTCTTTGCCAATGGGGTGATCTGTATCAGCGAAGGTTATAAGTTCTTTATGATTGCCCTCGCTGATCAGAAAGAGGTGGAGCAGGTCGTACGGGAACTCAAAGGACTCCTCCCCGCATGAGCAGGATGAAGAAGAAAGAATGAGGGGTGAAGTGGGAAGAGGAAGAAAAACATCTTTTATTTTTCTAAAAAAGATCAGTTTCGCACTTCATCCTTCTCAGGGGGCGATGCGGGAGAGCTTCCACCGATCGTCCAGGGTATAGACAATTCTATCGTGCAATCTATTCTCTCGGCCCTGCCAGAATTCGATCTCGGTGGGTTTCAGGCGAAAACCTCCCCAAAATGGGGGACAAGGAATCTGTTGATTCTTGAATCGCTCTTCCATCTCTGCCAATTTTTGATCGAGCGCTTCCCGACTCGCAATCTCTGTGCTTTGTGGTGAAGCCCATGCGCCGAGCTGGCTTCCGCGGGGTCTCGTTTGAAAATAATCTTCTGACTCTTGCGCCGTAACTTTTTCGATGCTGCCTTCAATTCTGACTTGCCTGTTGAGCGAGGACCAGTAGAAGGTCAAGGCGGCGTAAGGATTGGCCATCAGTTCGTGGCTCTTGCGGCTCTCGTAATTGGTAAAAAAGACGAAGCCACGTTCATCGACACCTTTCAATAAGACGATCCGTCCTGAAACACGACCGCTCGAAGTAGCGGTTGAAAGCGTCATTGCTTCAGGATCGGGCTGTTCGGCTTGCAGAGCTTCTTCGAACCACTTTTTAAACTGGGCGATCGGATCATCGGCAACCGAACTTTCATCGAGCGGGAGCGAGATGTATTCGCGGCGTAATTGCGCAATCTGGTGCGAGGCAAGGTCCATATCTTTACCGACCGGTTCTTTCTCCGAATTCTAAATATTTGCTATTTTTGGATGATAGCACGAAGTGAGGATTAATCCGGTGAAGATTAATGTGGTTGACCGCGTTCTAACCTTTCTGTACACTGATTTATGGTGGACTTCCCCAAACTGACATCCGAACTTGCAGTTCTTTCGACCAATGACTGAGTGAGTCCGGTCGCATATTTGCTCAAGCGTAGTTGATGATGAGAGATCTAGGCAAACGATATCGATTCGCAACGCGCGTCGGAGTTGCCCGTCTATCCGCCAGATGCGGGAAAGCAAAATAATGACGGAGAGATTATCGTTTAACTCTCTGCCGAATGGGTTATGACCATGCTGACAAAATTCGGCCAGTTGCTATCACAGAAAAGAAAAGAGGCTCAGCTATCAATTCCTGAACTGGCTAAACTGTCTGGGCTGCCGGAGGCGCGGTTAGAGGCTTTTGAGCAAGGTTCCGGCGAGCTTCCAACTTTTGATACGTGTTATCGTCTTGGGCAAGTAATCTCTTCACACAGCGGGCAAATGTTCGTACTTCAGGATTTGTGGCAGGCATTAAGAGTCGACAAACTGGCAACGAATACATCTTCTCAGATATGATTGACTCAATTTTGCGATCTTTGCCGATTGGGGACTTCGTGACCTGGATCAATAACGAACGGGCACGAATTCACCTCCGTGCCCGTCCGTTATTGATCCGAGTTTATCCGAATAAATCGCGAAAGATGTGAAGCCTGAGAAATATCAACCGTAGACTTTTCGCAAGTCCGGCATCTTTCGCGGCCATCTCTCCTGGATCTTAATAGCGATTTCCGCGACCGCCACGATCGCGACCATAACCGCCGCCACCGCCACGTCCACCGCCACCACCAAATCCACCGCCACGTCCGCCGCCACCGCCGCCAAATCCACCGCGAGCTCCTCGACTCTCTTTTGGACGCGCTTCATTTACCGTAAGGCTACGGCCATCAAGCTCGTATCCGTTTAACGCTTGAATCGCAGCATCAGCTGCTTCGCGGGAATCCATTTCAACGAATGCGAATCCACGCGAGCGTCCCGTATCGCGATCTGTTACAATGTTCGTTGATTCAACCTGACCGGAGCGGCTAAAAAGATCTTCTAGATCCTGCTCGGTCACGCTGAATGGCAGATTACCGACGTACAATCTAACTGACATTTGATTTTCCTCTGGCTAATCGAAGCAGACAAACTGGCGGCGGAAACGGTCTCCGGTTGGCGCAATACTCAATCGGCATCCAGACAGCTGGCAGACAACTGGCAAACAACTGGCAAGACAACGAACAGATCTGCTTCAAAGGTTACTATCTTTCCTGCTCTCTAACCACCGATCGCGCAAGCCTGAACTGACTGACGGCGCATCCCCGTTGATGCTAGCGAGTAGGCACAGCTGGAAATCAATATCACGCTCCGAATTTAAAATGGAGGTAACAAAGAAACCTCGATGAAGATTCAATGAACTCGCCATTTGATTAGAGTGGGATATTTCCATCCTGCAAATGATATACACACTTGACACCATTTGGCAATTGGTTTCCAGCAATCCCAGGCTCCCTACTAAAACGGTTTTGCGCGCTTTTAGTCTCTTCCGAGTTTACCCGGCAAGCTCAAGGTTCAGTCCAATCCGACAATTTTCAGTTTTAGGGGAAAAAACTGGCAGTCCGCCACTCACCGAGAAGTCTTTTGTTTTCCTCCAAACTGAGAATCGCGAGGTCCAATCCCAAGCTCTAAGAGAGGATCTTCGCTTCTTTCTTTAAACTTGAAATGCATGGTAGTACCTTACGGCAATCGCTGAATTGGTAAAGCCTATTGCGAACTGCTGGCAGCAAAGACAAATGACAAAATACTTTCGACCTTGATCGGCGAGCCATTAAGCGTCGTCGGTTTGAAGACCCATTTGCGCGCCGCTTCCACCGCCGCGTTGCGCAATGCCGGGTGGCCGCTGATCGCTTTGGCGTCGATGACGCGCCCTTCTTCGGAGATGGTGACTTGCACCTCGACGGTGCCGAAAGCATTCATACTCCTGGCACTCGCCGGATAGACCGGATTAGCTTTGGCAATGGCATTACCGCGTAGTACTCCCTCTAAAACTTTTTGCGGTTTCGACGGCGTTGATGGCTGCTGTTGGAGGGACGATGGTGTGGGTGGTGTAACACTCTCCGGCAAAAAACTCGGCATGGTGGCAAGCCTGGTAGCCAGCGATGGCAAATAAGGAGACAATTTGACTGAGGGAAGGCTGGCCAAGATATCTGGAAGGTCATGAATAAGGCCCTCCCGTGCATGCAACATCTCCGGTAGATCGCGCAGCCGGCGAACCTGATAAAGGCGTTCGTCACGCTCGACGACTGCACGGAAGAAAGACGGCTCGCCGGTGAGCCCTTTCTTGAAGGTTCCTACTGAGATCGCAATAATTACTTTGTTCCCATTCGGCAAGACCGCATTGGCCTCTGCGCATGCCGGCAAATCCTGTCCGGCTTCGCCCGGCGCGTCAATTCGCTCTCCACACTCGGTCAACTGCCAGACCACTCCCGCCTCGGGACCGATCAGCTGGTTGAACCAGGCCGCGAACGGCCTCTTGGGCAGCTCTGCATCTAAACTGGAGACCAACATCCTCTGGACCACGGACATCGCTTGCTTTTCAAATGATCCCGATTGGAGCGAACTACTTGCCAATAAACACAAGACAATTGCAATCACAAAGACTTTCATACCTTATATCTTACTTTTCCGGACAATTTACACAGATCAAACAATATAGAAATTATGATTACCTAAGATAGTAGGACGACACTGACGATACTGAGGATATCGCAGGATACCTTGGTCACAAGATGATTCGTCTCACTCAAGAGCGCAAGGACCACGTCCGATGAGTCTTCAGCTGGTTCCTTGCCACGCCGTTCTTTTGCTATCTGCTAATTATTATCTGGCTGCCGGCAGAGCATTAATTGTTGTTGGCTTTGATTGGGGCTTGTCGTAATTTCTGTTAATTATGTTGGCGCCCGACATTAACAATTCAGATTACCAAATCATAGCATAGAGAGAACGCGTTCACTTCCTATACTAGCAAGTTATACATTTTACGTTAGCAAGTCAATAATGAGATTCGCGTGGAGGATGAAACGCGAGTGTTTCACCCTCCACTATTGTTTATTTAACTATGATGGTTCTCCTTTGCGAGACCGCATCTTGCTCTTGACGCCCGATTTCTTGAGCTCCGCCTCAAAAATTTCTCTGATGGCTGGATCTTCGTCTTCATATTCAATGAGATTGCCGCCTTTACGAGTGCTGGTTTTGCCCAGGCGATGCGTGCGGCCGCCGCCGCCGAGCGAGCGCATAAACCACTTACCGTCTCCGCCCCAGGTTGGTGCGATATAGCGCGCGGGGTCAGAACCGGCATTAAAGTGTTGATGGAACCAGCCGTCCGGCGGCACGAAGAGGCTGCCCTCTTTCCAGTCCACGCGGACCTGTGTTTTTGCATCGGAATATTTGGTCGTCTCCTTCCACATCAAGGTATAGCCACGGCCATTGAGCATGACGACATGCGATCCCGGACCGTGGCGATGAGCCTTCTTGTAGGTTCCGACATCGAACTCCGAGATATGACACTGCATCGTGTTTTCAGCCAGCTGCAATTCAACGCGCGAATTCGCTTCGCCGCGCTCTTTGACCGCATCGAGGCCGATCGTTCGCGCATCGGGGACAAAACCGCTGTCCCAGGTGTGAACGCCGCGCGCGATCTCGCTATTCTCAGCCGTCGTTTGTTTGTGGTGGAAGTTCTCTTGGCCGCCGCTGAAGAAATCCATTTCGCTAGCGTAGCGATCACGAAAGACGAAGTCATTGTTGAAGACGAAATCTGCATTGTGAAAAAGGTCGATGACGACAGGCGCATTATTCATCGAGAGAAAGCGCACGGGAGCCGTTCCGCGATTGGTATGCTGACGCCAGGCATTAAGCGGAGGCGCCAGGACTGAGCCCGCTTTCCATTTGACCGTCTGCTTGGAATGACCCGGATTCCAGACTGTGGTCTCACCTTCACCGCTCAAAATGTAGATCACCTCTTCAAACAAATAACGCTGCGGCTTAGTGCTCGCGCTCGGCGGGATCTCGCAGAGATACCCGGCGTTGACGCCTTCTCCGCCAATGAGATCAATATGGGCGCCAAGCACCCCCATCCGTTTCCACGGTTTGACCTCGGCCGCGCGCAGATCGCCGATGTAGTAATCTTGATAAACGGGGATTCCTTCTTCCTTTAACCATTGCTCGTAAGGATTGACATTCGTCTGATCCGGATTGCTCCGCGCTCGTGTTCCAGGTCGTTGGTGCGCTTGACCGGCGTGCGAATGATCATGGCCTTCATGATCATGACGATGACTATGATCATCATGACTGTGCTCATCATGGTGATGGACTGCGGGATTGTCATTGTTCTCTGCGCGTGCTTTGGCATCAAGTGCAGTTAAAGTCGAGAATAGACTGAGACCGCCAGTCGCTGCGCGCTCGACGAATTCACGGCGCGAGATGCCTCCGGCTATAAACTTCCTGACCCAATCTTTCATTTCCTTCATTTGCTCTCCATTCCTTATATTATTTTCCAGCCAACTAGTACCGATTAGTTCACTCTCAAGTTTTCTTATCCGCGCTGTCGCTAACGAATAGCGTGAACATCAAAGATCGAGCAGATAAGGACGCTGTCTCGTATTGCAGTAATAACTTCCGATGAAGCGTGGCTGAGTTCACAGGGTGAGCAACATTTTATTTAACACTGGCGGCGGCGAGAAATATCAAATCACCATGAGGTCAACACCAGGTCAACACCAGGTCAACACCAGGTCAACACCAGATCAACACCAGAATGGTTGATCATACATTTGAAATTGAGGCGCTGCACACACAATCGTCAATTCAAACTGCGGCCCGTCCCTTTAAGAGGCGATGGGTTAGCATCGCCTCTTCGGTTCGATTATTGATGATGCCGTCACGTGGCAATGGACCAGACCACAGGAGCGTGACCGCAGTTTGTTTTAGATAGTTGCCAGAGCCTTCCTTTTCTCAAAAAATGAATTTCAGCGCGAGTTGAAGTTCACGCGCGTCTCCCACCGTGCTGAAGATTCTACCCGCACTCGGCGTACGTGTAAAACTGGCCGGGTTACTTCCCGATGCTGGAGTATAGTTAAAGATTTGAGAACCATCATCGGAATTGGCCGGTAGATCGAAGTTAGCGCGATTGAAGAGATTGAAGGCTTCAATCCGGAATTGAACGCTTCGCCGATCATCCATCTGAAAACTTCTGACCAGTGACAAATCAATGGTTCTGAAGTTGGGGCCGGTCAGGACATTACGGCCGAGCGTCCCACGGTATCCGGGCTCTGGCGGCCCGAAAGCCAATGGATTGAACCAGAGATCCGGAGTCTGGCCACCGTTAGGAACGAGGCTCACGGTATTGAGCAGGTTCGGCCGTGCTGAATTCTCGTCCGTTCCATCGCGATCCGGGTCGCCATCGATCAACGGCGTGAAGGGAATGCCCGAATTGAACGTCATGATGCTATTGACGCGCCAGCCGCGAATAACCTTCCCTCGCATCCCACCGAGGTTTTTCCCGATCGGTAAATCGTAAGTGAAATTGGCGACGAATCGATGACGCACGTCGAAATTCGAACGACCACGGTCCAGGCTGCGATCATATGGATCCAAAGTCCGCGCCTGTCCGTTGGAGAACTCTTGCCGGCCGCTCGTCCCGGAACGTTCATCGATCGATTTTGCGAAGGTGTAGGAAGCCTGGAACTGAAGCCCTCCGCTGAAGCGTTTGGCTGCGGAGAGATTCATCGCGTTGTACCAGGAGTTGAAACCCTGGAAATTCGAACGGACGTTATCGAAATTGGGATTTCTTCGAGAACTGCCTGCCGGGTAGTAGGCACGGCCATCGGGCATCGTCTCTGAATAGGCAGTATTTAGATCGCCCTGACCGAATAGATTGACGCCACGTGAACCGACATAAGCCAGCGTTAAGATCGTACCGAATGGAACCTCCCGTTGAATGTTAAGGTTATATTGCATGGTGTAGGTGGGCTGTAAATGGTACTGGACCGATTCCGTCAAACGGGTGCCACTGGTGAACAGCGCCGGATCGACCGGAAACGCAGAGACCTGATTGCCCGCAATGCGCGCCGTGCTGATGAACGGCAACGAACCGAAAGCCGTGTCGCGATAGGAGCCGAAAAGGGGCTGCTCATAGAATAGCCCGAAGCCGCCGCGCAATGCCGTCTTGCCATTGCCGGTCACGTCGTAAGCAAATCCGATGCGCGGAGCAAACCCGCGTTTCGATGTCTCAAAGAAGCTGCCGCCGATAGTCACTTTCGGATCGAGGATATTGCGCAAATTGGCGATCTTTCCATTGACCTCACTGGGCGCAGTCGCGAATTCATAACGCAGACCGAGGTTGAGCGTTAACCGTGGAATCGGTTTGAAATCGTCTTGAACAAAGAAACCATAGAGTGATTGCCGAAAACCGCGGACAAAGTCGGAATTAATTCCGGAACCTTCGATATCTCTCACTCTGAACTGAAGAAGGTCAGCCAGCGAACGGAACCGCACGCGCCCGCGAGTACGCGACTCTGAACGGCCATTGAATTGGAACCGATCGAACGAGACGCCCATCTTCAGATTGTGTTTGCCTTGCGTGATAAAGAAGTTGTCAACTAGTTGAATGTTGTTCTGGAAAAACAATTTTGGATTGGTCCGATCGGTACCGACCGTGGTGAGGTCCGCGACATTGATTTCGCCCAGCGGCCGACCGGAAATGAGAGAGACATCGCTGGCCGGCGTCGGGACCAGTTCGGACGGTGTGCTGCGATTGAAACCGAATCTCGCTTCGTTGACGATATTCGCGCCGATGAACTTGCGTTCTTCGATGGTGATCACCTGTTTACGATTTACCGCTTGATTTGGGAAATCGGGAAAGAAGCGCGGCAGCACCTGGCTCGAATCATCGAACAGATAGCGCACAAACATTGAATCAGTCGACGAGATCGTATGATCACCTCTAAAGGTGAAGAAATCATCCCGTGAGATCCGCGGAGTCGTGCTGATGAACTCCGCCGTTCCAGTGGGAGCGCCCGTTTCAACGTTATTGATCGGTCTGCCATTAGCGCGCGGGAAGAGAGCCAGCAAGGGCAAGGCGCGCGGATCGACCGTCAAAGTTCTCCCTGGCAAAATTCCGAGGCGAGCATTGTCATCAGGAACGATCGCGACCGTGGAGATTCCTTTCAATTCACGCAACCCTTCATAGCTGCCGAAGAAAAAGGTCTTGTTCCGGATCACAGGGCCACCGAGAGTAAAACCGAATTGATTGCGTCGAAATTCAGGTTTGTCTCGATCAAAGAAGTTACGCGCATCCAAATTATCGTTGCGCAGGAACTCAAACGCTGAGCCGCGAAGGTCGTTCGACCCGGACTTTGTCACGGCGACAAAGACTCCGCCCGATGCGCGGCCGTACTCGGCGCTGAAAGTATTGGTGAGAACGCGAAACTCTTTAACCGTTTCGACTCCGACGAGCAAGCCCTGGGCGCTGCCGGGCGTGTTGTTGAGCGCATCGTTAATGGTCGTTCCGTCCAGTTGAAAGAGGTTCTGACTTGGCCGCGCGCCGCCCACCGAAAAGCGCGTCCCGCGGCCGGTATTGGCCGATTGCGTGCTGCCTAAACTGTTGACAACTCCCGGCTGCAACAGAATCAATTGCGCAATGTCTCGGCCATTGAGCGGCAAATCACGAACCTTCTTCTCATCGACCAGACCGCTCATCGTCGAGCCGGTAGTCTCGACACCAACGGTCTCGACATTAACCAAGATCACTTCCTTGGTTCCGCTCACCTTCAAGTTAAAATTAACTACGATCTGCTCGGCCACGGTCAGCGTTAACCCGGCCCGGACCTCAGGATTGAATCCTTGATGCTCCGTTCGTAATTCATAATGGCCTGGCGGCAACCCGACAACCCGATAAGCCCCTTCCGCACTGGTCGTCGCCTGGCGGATTAATCCCGTGTCTAGATTTTTAATGGTGATGGTAGCTCCCGGCACAACCTCGCCCTGCGGGTCCGTCACGTTACCGGAGAGCGTACCGCTCGTACCTTGCCCGATAGCTAAGGAACTATACAAAAGCATACAGAACAAGGTTAAAAGTACTATTCGATACCTTGATATCATACCTATACTCCTCTCTGACAAACCATTGCGTCTCTGGTCTTCAGAAAAATTTACATTTCTGCCCCGGAAAACAACACCGAGCGCAAATTGCAGCTATCGATTTTGGGGGAATCATTTGCGTGATCTGCACTGAGATAAAATCCCCTTCGACTGGGCTTTCGAAGGTTGTTAGATGACAAATAGTTCAATTCGCAAAGCTTGCCAATTTAAGATCTACGCCGGAGCCCGCGGCACACTAAAATAGCGAAACAAACGAAAAGATTGGTAGCTTTCGTCTGTTTCGCTATCCTCGCGTACTTCACACTCTCTTGGATCTCCATTTAATCTATTCTCGTCAATCATTCCTGATAAGAACAGACACGCCGAAAAAGCGCACGGATCACCGCCCAGCGCGAGCAGACAAACACACTTCAACTTTGTCATGGCAAAAGTGGCTTCGCATCAAAACCGGGAAGATGGACCAGGCAGATGGTCTCGAAATCAGTGAACCTCAGCGCGGCGTTTTCGAGTGCCGTCGCCCCACAACTGTAGGTAGGCTTGAGAGAAATCGTCGAGTCGTCAGCGGATTGGGGTCAAATATTCTTGATGTCATTCATGCATGACAGCATTTCTGTCTGCGGAAAGTAGCCATTGCATCGCCGATCTTGCTAAATGACGGAGTAAGGCGATCTTTGCAGTCTTCCAATTCAATGTTCTAATTTAAGATACAATATTGTAATTACCGCGTGCCGACTAGCGTAAAAATGCCGAGATGGAATGATTTCTCACTCTGCCATACTAATAATTATTGATATAAGCACCTTAATTATGTTTGATTCAGGTACTGGGTGGGGCAGTCTTAGTTCAAAGATTTAGCCTCGTGGAAAAAGCAATTTACTCTGCGTTACATAGCATGTCAAGTACCCGGCAACGAAAAGTTAATAGTAATATTTAACCGGTAAGGCTGAGTTTATGCCGGGTAATAAATGTAACTTAGTGGATAACAATTAAGGGAGAGAGCTATTTTCCGGCTTGGAGGCGAACGTAGCTCAAGATACAACCCAAATGCCCGAAGCGAGTGAACCAGATCTGCTTCTCTTGCCATTTAAGCTCATTGGAAACGGCTTTGAGCAACTCGGCCCCAGCAATCAGTTGTTGCGGGGTAAAGGTATTCTTCACTGCCTCTAGTTCCGCTTCGATCTCCCGGCGCTGATCTTTATTGTTGGTTTTCGACAACTTGGGAGTAAAAAGTTCTTTCGGATTTCCAGCGACTTTATCAGCAAACTGGACAACATCCTGAGGTGTGAGCGGAACAAAAGGTTGGCGATCTTCCGGATAGAGCAGCGTCGCCATGGCCCAGGCGATACTGCCAGTCAAATAGACTCGTTTACGGCTGATCAATCCCGGCTTGTTCTCCGACTCTCGGCGCAGCGCCTGGCGCAGCGAGACCGCGCCCGAGGTCTTGACCCGCTGGACGAAACTGGAGAGGTCTGCTCCTCCCACCGCCCGGCTGATCTCATTGGCATAACTGCCGGTCCCGAGCGGGATACTCATCGTCACAAAATTGTATCTTGGCGGCGCCGACGGCAGATACTCCAACAATTGATATCCACCTTGCGTTCCGTCTCGATCTACTTCAATCAGCACCGCAGAACCGCGACTGTCGATCCAGGCATCGCCGACCTTCTCTCTTCTGGGAATCGTGCCGACGATGCTGAGCTGAACATCGGTCTCGGCATCGATGAAGGTCAACGTCTTGCCCGTCGCCTTGTTGATCATCCCGACCAGCTCTTCCGGATGATTGGCTCCCAATCCGCTGCTGCCGATCAGATAAATCCGCTCGGCCGGCACCTGATATTGCTGCCGCAATCTCGTCATGAGCTTCTGCACCGCCTGCGTCGCCTCGCTCGCCGCTTGCGGCGCAAAGCTCCCACTGCTGGTTCGCCCCAGCGCCAGATGAATAATCTCTGAATAGATGAGCTTGAGCGCCGGCTCTTCTCCTCCCTCTGAGACCCGCAGTGCGACGGCTTTGGCGCCCTCGGCGCTCAACTCAACCCCGGCGTACAACTCGCCCACATCGGCTGGAGATGCATGTTTTGTGACCGGGATACTCAGACTGCCGAGCAAAAGACCCATTGAGATCGCGGCTTTCAGAATTCTGCGCGCGCTGGAGGCGCTCAGCATCATCCTGATCATCAAAGTAGGGAGTTTACCCGCTCCTACTTTCTTTGCTCCTTCTTTCATAAATAAATCCTCAACTGTCCGGCTGCCGCTTTACTGAAGCGTAGCTGAGAGCGGGAGATGGATTTAAAGAGTAACTGTCAGAGTGCATATTTACGAAGATCAATAGGCGTATCAAAATTTTAGTCTCAACAGAGATCCGACGATAGTCAGAGATCTGCGAATCTCCAGCTCTCCTTAAAGTGCGTCCTGCAGTGGATTAAATTATGTCATTGAGTATCAGGAGTAAAGATGAAATTTAAAATACTTTGCACCCTGACCGGCGAGCCGTTGAGCATCGTCGGTTTGAAGACCCACTTGCGTGCGGCATCCACCGCTGCGCTACGCAACGCCGGATGACCACTGACAGCGCTAGCTTCGATGACCCGCCCTTCCTCAGAAATGACGATCTGGACTTCGACCTTTCCGGAGGCGTTCATATTTTTAGCATTTGGTGGATAGACCGGTTTGACTTTGGTTATCACGCTGCCTTCCAACACCCCTTGGGAGATCCGTTGAAGTTTCTGTGTCTTCTCCGGGGGCGGTGGAGGACCGGTTTCAGACGAACGCGCTCCGCCGGTCACCGGGCCGGCAGATGATGGCAACACGACATTCGTGATATCGGCAGCCAATCTGACCTGCGACTGTCCATCCTCAACGGCCGGCAGATCGACCGGCTGTTTCTCGACCAGACGCTCTTTAGGAGTCAATAAGATCTCCGACAAATCTCGCAAGCGGCTGACCTGATAGAGCTGTTCGTCGCTTTCGACCACGGCGCGGAAGAACTCCGGTTTGCCGGTCAATCCTTTCTTGAAGGTCCCGACGGTAATGACCACAATCACCTTGCGGCCGTCAGGCAGACTCGCGTTGACCTCTGTACAAGCTGGAATATCCTGATCTGCCGAACCCGGGGTGCCGATGCGTTGACCACACTCGGTCAACTGCCAAACGATTCCTGCTTCCGGACCGATGATCTGATTGAACCAGGCCGCAAATGGGCGTTTGGGCAATTCCGTATCAAGCCCTGAAGCGAGCATATGCTGCACCGAAGCCAGCGCCTGCTTCTCGAACGACCCCGTTTGGAGCGCGCTGGTCATCCCCACACACAGCGCAAGCGCAATTGTAGAGAATTTCATATGATGTCCCGATTTACCTTTAGTTGGAAGGAGAGGTCAATGACCTCTCTTCCGCTTTTGAGTGGATTGGAGCGGTTCCTGGTTAGTGTACGGGAACAATGAGAGATCTGGAGATTAAAGAACAAGTAGAAAGACCGATCAGGAATCCGACGTCCGTTCCCTAATCTCCAGAATCTTCAACCGTACATCCGAATCTAGGCTTGATTGTATGGGGCACAGAAGCAGCGGCCGATGCTGACCTTTCTTTGTGCCCCATATCGGTTGTAGAGACAACTTCGTTTTAGAAGTTGAGCTTCAACGCCAACTGGATGATTCGCGGATCGAACGCCGAGGTGAATCCACCGACGCGGCTCGCCGAAATGTCGGCGCGTCCTTTGAGGCGCACATCCGAAATCCCCAGTTGATCAAGGTAGAGGATACCGGCAGTGTTGGAGTTGACTGATCTGAAATTGACGCGGTTGAAGAGGTTGAACGCGTCAAAGATGAACTCCATTGAACGTGGACTGTCGGTGCCGAAACGGAGACGACGTCCAATTCGCATATCCACTGTGAAGTAGCCCGGGCCAATGCCGGTATTACGGCCAACCATGGCCGGCCGATCAGCATTATTGTTATCGAGATTGATATCGATTCCCGAGACGATGTTGAAGGGGAACCCACTGCGTACGGTCAGGATCGGTGAAAAGTAGAAATCGGCCAGCGCCTTTTCATAAAGTGATTTGCCGGCGCCGCCCTGATAAGGGCTATCGATGATTGCCGCCAGCGACATCCGATGACGCACGTCAAACGACGAAAGGCTGCGCTCGCCGCGAGCGTATGTCGGGTCCTGAGGCCCTTGTTCTAAGTTAAGGTCGGTCGCATCATCGATCGTCCGGCTATAGGTGTAAGACCCAATCACCTGATAGAAACGGCTGAACCGTTTGTTCATCGAGACGGTCAATCCGTGATAGATGGAGTTGCCCGCCGTCTCATAAACAAAATCCGCCAATCTCGTCGGATCGGCGCGTCCGATGAGCGCCGGCCGACCAAGGGCGTCGAGAACCGACGGATCGGGCAGCGCATTGACCTGCCGGACGCGGATCAGTTTCAGCCCGTGGTTGACCAAATAGTTGAGCGAGAAGTTCCAGTCGCGACCGAGCTGATGATCGAAACCGAGACTGCCCTGAATGCTGTATGGATTAACGGCGTTATTCGCCAGCCGCAAGAGAACCCGATTGGTGCTCGTCGCACGCGTCAAGCCGAGCAAGTTCGAATATGCCGATTCAGGAATGCCGCCGGTCGTCGGGATGGTCAACTGACCGCTCGCAACCAATGACTGATAGAAACAGAAAGATGGTGGCGTACCATTAGTGGCCAGCGCCTGGCCGCACGGAGAATTGGGATCGACCGGCGTCAGACGCGGGTCGGCCGACACCAGAATATTGCTCACTTGACCTCTACCCAAAATTGCCGAGATGAAAGCTGTTGCTGTATTGAGCGTCTGGTAGTAGACGCCGCCGCCGCCACGGATCACCGTTCGGCCATCCTTAAAGGGAGTGTAAGCAAAGCCGAAGCGCGGGCCGACGTTGTTGTCGTCGCGCGGCGTGCCGGCGGGTTGCTGTTCGTAGTCATAACGCAGACCGAAGTTGAGATACAAATTTGGTCTCACCTGGACGCCGTCTTGAAAGTAGAGCCCCAGGATCCGGCCGGTGAGATGCGAATTCGGGTTGCCATATCCCTGGTTGATGACGCTCATGAAACCGAAATTGAGCTGCTGGACAGTCGTCAGAGGATTTGTCGTGATCACCGGGACGAGGTCGGGACGGCCCAGTCCACCCGCCTCACGCGGAGTGGCGAGCGCCGTCGCCAGTTGCGTCGAGGCCGCGTCACCCAAGACTGCGGCGAGCGGGATCGGCAATTGCGTGAAGTCAATATTACCACCGCCGAAAATAGGATTGAGGACATCCAGAGTGAAGCGGTTGAAATCGCCTCCAAATTTGTAATTGTGTTTGTTGCGCGTCAAGCTGAAGTTATCGAGGAACTGTGTACGCCATAACTTCCGATCCGAAGGAGTGGCAAAATCGCGTCCAAAGGACCCGATTCCGGCAATTTCGTAGCGCGGACCGGTAGGATCTACCGGATTAGTATTGAATACGTTGCGGACGAGTTGAAAGCGTAATTCGTTCGTTGCCCCGCTGCGGAGAACGTGGGTATGGCCGGCGACGAAGGTATGATCGTGGATCCCCAGATCGAACGCGGTCGAGGGCGAAAGGAGGCCGCCGAATCCGATGTTATGCTGACTATCGTTGGTCAAGCCGTAGCGGAAAACCAGATAGTCTCGTTCGCTGATCGCATGATCCACTCTGGCGCTGGTTGTGTTTGAAGTCTCATCCAGGGGGAACGCGCCGTTCGAATTGGCGAGGAAATTATACGTCGTGCGGTTGAGCGGAAACGGCTGTCCCGCCAACGGAAACGGGCTGTCCGGCGACGTCGTGAGCAATGCCTGAAGTTGTTGCCCCTGGGTGGCCAGATCGGGAGATCCTGAAGCGATGAGCGTGTTGATCAGATCCTGTTGACCGCTGCTCGGCTGCAAGATCGAACGGTCGGCCAGAATCGTCGTGTAAGCCGATTCACGCCGGATCAATCCTTCATAGGCCATGAAGAAGAAAGTTTTGTCCTTTTTGATGGGACCGCCAACGGTAAATCCCGGTTGATTGCGCTTGAACGACGGATCCTGCTGTTGCGAAGTGGCAAAGGTGTTACGCGCATCGAGCACCTCGTTGCGAAAATAGTTGTAGACGTTTCCGTGAATTTGGTTGGTGCCGCTCTTGGAGACGATATTGATAATGCCGCCGCTGGCGCGTCCGAATTCGGCGTTGTAACCATGGCGGTTGATCTGGAACTCACGGACTGCCTCTTGGCTAATGGTCGGACGGACACCGTTGCTGACGATATCGTTATGGTCCACACCATCAATTTGGACACTGTTGGCACGTCCGTTCTGACCGGCAAATGAGAGGCCTGAAGTCGGAAGTTGCGGAACCCCGGCGGACGCCACCGCCGGACTTTCTTCGACTACGCCGGAGGTCAACTTGGCAAAGCTCAGAAAATTACGCCCGTTGATCGGCAAATTATTGATCGGCCGCTGGGTGATAGTTGAAGCCTGATGAGTGCGCTCCGCCTCAAGCACCGGCACAACAGTCTGGATCACTTCAGTCTCAGTCTTGACGCCGATGACCATGTCAAAATTAATGACTGCCGCCTGACCGACGGTCAGGACAATGCCCTTTTTAATCTGAGTGGTGAAGCCAGTCGCCTCAACTTTCACCTCATACTCGCCGGGCGGTAACAGCGTGATGCGGTAGATGCCCGTTGCATCAGTCATTACCGTACGCGCCAATCCTGTAGATCGATTAATAGTCGTAACTGCCGCGCCGCTCACCAGCGCTTTCGACGGATCCAAAACTGTCCCGGTCAAGTCGGCGGACGTACTTTGTGCTTGCGCCCAGACGGAGACAGCTCCTAAAACGAGTATTCCGAGAAGGGAGAAGACTCTTATTAGTTGCTTCAAAATTGAACCTCCTAATTCGGGATTTATCGCAGGCGGGGTCGGTCGCTTCGCGAATTGATTGTGATTAAGACAAGCTTTCGTCCTCCTGAAGGAAGACGCAGGGCAAACTGCTACATATCTAGACTACATAATTATTATGATGCCTATCCGCAGTGACGAGGGTAAGGTCGACACGCAGCCGTAACTGCCACGCGACGCTTCGTCCGGCTTCTGATGACAAGGATCGTTGTTCGGAGGGAATCTTTTTTGTTCCGGTGGGGCTCGTTCTTGCTGTGTGTGAGAATCCGGGACTAATGGATGGGGCTCATCAAGTTAGGGATTACTAGAGATTCCGTTCAATTACTTATCCTTGAGATATTGATATTTTTGATTGTATTAATATCTTGTTAATACGTATTACCTATATACCCTAATGCTGGAGCTAAGCTTATTAGGACAATATATAACTTCGGCGATACCGACATAACAAAGACGCTAATAAATTATATGTACCGGGCAAAGAAGTCAATGGAGGTTCTGTCAACTGACCTTTTGAATTATTTTCCGACCTGTAATCTGACATAGCTAGAGATGCGCCCGAAATGTCCGAATCTCGCGAACGAGATCTTTTTATCTTGCCATTTAAGTTCAGCAGAAACGGCTTTGAGTAACTCCGCTCCGGCAACCAGTTGTTGAGGGGTGAAGGTGTTTCTGACCGCTTCCAGCTCCCACTCGGCCTCCTGTCGCAGTTGCCGGTCACGGATCTCCGCCAGTTTTGGGTTGAGTAAATCCCGCGGACTGGCGGCGATCTTCTCGGCGAATTGCGCGATGTCCTGACTGGTGACGGAGACGAAAGGCTCTCGATCTCCCGGATAGAGCAGTGTCGCCATGGCCCAGGCGATATCACCCGTCAAATAGACTCGTTTACGGCTGATCAATCCGGGCTTGCTCTCCGACTCTCGGCGCAGCGCCTGGCGCAGCGAGACCGCGCCCGAGGTCTTGACCCGCTGGACGAAACTGGAGAGGTCTGCTCCTCCCACCGCCCGGCTGATCTCATTGGCATAACTGCCGGTCCCGAGCGGGATACTCATCGTCACAAAATTGTATCTTGGCGGCGCCGACGGCAGATACTCCAACAATTGATATCCACCTTGCGTTCCGTCTCGATCTACTTCAATCAGCACCGCAGAACCGCGACTGTCGATCCAGGCATCGCCGACCTTCTCTCTTCTGGGAATCGTGCCGACGATGCTGAGCTGAACATCGGTCTCGGCATCGATGAAGGTCAACGTCTTGCCCGTCGCCTTGTTGATCATCCCGACCAGCTCTTCCGGATGATTGGCTCCCAATCCGCTGCTGCCGATCAGATAAATCCGCTCGGCCGGCACCTGATATTGCTGCCGCAATCTCGTCATGAGCTTCTGCACCGCCTGCGTCGCCTCGCTCGCCGCTTGCGGCGCAAAGCTCCCACTGCTGGTTCGCCCCAGCGCCAGATGAATAATCTCTGAATAGATGAGCTTGAGCGCCGGCTCTTCTCCTCCCTCTGAGACCCGCAGTGCGACGGCTTTGGCGCCCTCGGCGCTCAACTCAATCCCGGCGTAGAGGTTGATGGATTTAGATGATTGTATCGCCTGCCCTTTTCCCGGTGAGATCCAACAGCCAAGCAAGAACGCCCATGAGAGAACCGATCCCAAGATTTTATGACTGCTGAAAACACTCAATCCCATCTTTAACGTCATAACTAAAAATTCACCTGCTCCTTCTAAAGAAGGCGTGCCAGATTGATCTATTTGCTTCTAAAGCGGTTCGCCCTGACACTGAAAAACCCTCATTGGAAATTGATTTGACGGCTATTCAAGAACGATTTCACCGCGAGAAAGCTTCGTCATTTTGAGCTCGGAGAGAAGACAAAAGTCAAGATGCTTTGGACCTTGACCGGCATTCCATTGATGGTCGTGGGCTTAAATGCCCATTTGTACGCCGCCTCCATGGCCGTGCCGCGCAATGCCATGTGTCCGCTGATGGCCGTCGCCTCAATAACCTTTCCCTCTTCAGAGATTGTGATCTGGACCTCGACCGCTCCGAGAGCATTCATTTTCTTGGCGCTCAGCGGATAGACCGGTTTGATCTTGGTGATGGCGTTGCCGCGCAACACGCCTTCTTCAATCCTTTGCACTCCCTGGGGTGAAGGCGTCTCTGCCGCCGGCGCCTTGGGGATCGGAATACTTTCTAAGCTGGGATCAGATGGTTGACCCGTCGGCAAGAGAGAAGCGGCATAAGAAGGCACTTTGACCTGCGGATGTTCATCATCCAACGCCGGCAGATCGACCGGCTGTTTCTCGGCCAATCGCTCTTTGGGGGTCAATAAGACCTCCGATAAATCTCGCAAACGGGTGACCTGATAGAGTTGCTCGTCCTTCTCGACCACGGCGCGGAAGAACTCCGGTTTGCCGGTCAATCCTTTCTTGAAAGTTCCAACGGTAATGACCACAATCACCTTGCTGCCGTCGGGCAGGCTTGCGTTGACCTCTGTACAGGCGGGCAAGTCCTGCCCCGCCTCGTTTGAATTGCCAACACGCTTGCCGCATTCGGTCAACTGCCAAACGACGCCTGCTTCCGGACCGATGAGCTGGTTGAACCAGGCTGCAAATGGACGTTTGGGCAATTCCGTATCAAGCCCTGAAGCGAGCATATGCTGCACTGAAGCCAGCGCTTGCCTCTCAAACGACGGCGTCTGCAGCACGTTGCTCACCCCCAAACAAAGCACCATTACTGTTGCCAAGATCCTCGTATTCATTTTGAACTACCTTTGTTTAGTGAGAGCCCGGGAGAAGACGAAAGACGATAATTTTGCAAAATCTCTAGAAATATTGGGGGTTCCGCAAATTTCGCGCCTCGCGCCTTCTCCCTCCCAATTACCGCAATTAAAGATCGCTTGCTTCAATCTAGAAGTTGAGTTTCAGCGCCAACTGAACGATTCGTGGATCATATGCGGAGGTGAACCCGCCGAAACGGCTCGCCGGAATATCGGCGCTCCCTTTGACGCGCACATCAGTAATCCCCAGTTGACCAAGATAGAGCACTCCGCTGGTGACGTTGTTGACATCTTTAAAGTTGGTTCGGTTGAAAAGGTTGAACGCATCAAAGATGAATTCGAGCGAGCGCGGGCTGTCGGGACCAAACCGCAGACGCCGTCCGACCCGCATATCCACCGAGAAAAATCCTGGCCCAATTCCGGTGTTGCGTCCGACCGCATAGGGACGGTCGTTATTGTTGTTATCCATGTTGACGTCAATTCCGGTTCGAATGGTGAAGGGAAATCCCGAGCGGATAGTCACGATCGGCGAAAAGTAGAAATCGGCCAATGCGCGTTCACCGAACGATCTGCCATGACCTCCCTGAAAGGGGCTGTCGAAGAGTGCCGCAACCGATAGCCGGTGCTGCACGTTGAAGGACGAGAGTGCGCGTTCGGCTCGAATGTTGGTCGAATCCTGAGGAGCCTGATCGAAATTCTGGTCGGTGGTGTCATCAATCGCCTTGCTGAAAGTATAAGACCCGATCACCTGGTAGAAGTGACTGAAACGTTTGTTCAACGAGACGGCCAAACCGTGATAGATCGAGTTGCCTGATGTTTCAGTGACATATTCGGCGATCTTCGTCGGATCGACACGTCCAGTCAAAGCCGGGCGCCCCAGCGCGTCAAGCACTGTCGGGTCAGGCAAGGCATTAACCTGTCGAAAACGGATCAATTTCACGCCACGATTAATCAGGTAATTGATCGAGAGGTTCCAATCTCGACCAAGTTCCTGATCGATCCCAATGCTGCTTTGAATGCCATAAGGATTAACAGCGTTGTTATCCAACCTGATCACCAGTCGATTGGCGCTCGTATCGCGTGTCAAACCGAGCAGTTGAGAGTATAAGGATTCCGGAATGGTCCCGGTCGAAGGAGATCCCAAATAGCCCCGCGCAACCAGCTGTTGATAGAAGCAGAAGGACGGAGGCAGGCCACTATTCGCCAATGCCTGTCCGCAAACCGAGTTCGGGGCAACCGGCGTCAGGCGCGGATCAGCCGAGATCAGAATGTTGCTGATTTGGCCTTTCCCCAGAATCGAGGAGAGAAATGCCGATCCGGCAAAGAACGATTGATAGTAAACGCCGCCGCCGCCGCGGATCACAGTCCGGCCGTTTTTAAATGCGTCGTAGGCGAAGCTGAATCGCGGGCCGAAGTTGTTGCCATCACGCGGCGTGTCGGCGGGCAGCAGATCGTAATCGAAGCGCATCCCAAAGCTCAGATATAAATTCGGTTTCACCTTGACGCCGTCCTGTAAGTACAGCCCCAGGATGTGACCGGTGAACTGCGCATTCGGATTGCCGAATCCCTGATTGATCGATCGCGCAAAGCCGAAGTTCAACTGTTGAACGGTAGTCAATGATTGTGTGGTCACGACCGGAACGAGATCGGGTCGTCCTAATCCGCCTGCCTCGCGGGGAGTGGCAAGCGCCGATGATAATTGCGTGGCCGCCGTACTGCCCAGGACCGCACTGAGCGGAATGGGTGATTGCGCGAAGTCAACGACCCCGCCGAGAAAGATCGCGCTGTAGGTGTCGATGGTGTACCGGCTGAAATCAGCCCCAAATTTGATATCGTGGTTGCCGCGCGTCAAATTGACGTTGTCGAGAAACTGGACGCGGCGCTGCGTGCGATCCGATGGCGAAGAAAATTCGCGCCCGAAGATGCCGATGCCAGCCAATTGAACGCGAGGCCCGAAAGGATCTACCGTGTTGATATTGTAAATGTTGCGCGAAGACTGGAATCGGAACTCGTTCGATGCGCCATTATTGAAGACGTGGGTCTCTCCAAGAATGAACGTGTGATCCTGAACCGAGATGTCGAAACCTGCCGACGGCGCATACAGACCGCCGACTCCGGCGTTGTGTTGACTGTCATTGGTCAAACTGTAACGGAAGAAGAGATAGTCCTGTTCGTTGAAGGCATGGTCGAGACGGAAGCTGCCGGTGCTTGAAGTTTCGAGCAGAGGAAAAACGCCGGTCGAACTGGAGAGCAAATTATAATTGATCCGATTGCGTGGGAAGAGTTGAGTGGCCGACGGGAAGGGGCTGTTCGGCGCGGTCGTCAAGAGCGATTGAAGTTGTTGTCCCTGGGCGGCGAGTGTCGAAGATCCCGACGCAATCAAGGTGTTGATCAGATCTTGCTGGCCGCCGGTCGGCTGCAAAATCGAACGGTCGGCCATAATCGTGGTAAAGGCCGATTCGCGCCTGAACAATCCTTCATATGCCGTGAAGAAGAAGGTCTTGTCCCTTCGGATCGGACCGCCCAAAGTGAAGCCCGGCTGGTTGCGCTTGAATGGCGGATCTTGCAGCTGCGCGCTGGCGAAAGCATTACGGGCATCAAATCGCTCATTGCGAAAGTAGTTGTAGAAGTTGCCGTGATATTCGTTGGTCCCGCTCTTGGAAACAATGTTGATGACGCCTCCAGTCGCGCGACCGAATTCAGCATTGTACCCGTTGCGGTTAATCTGGAATTCGCTGACGGCCTCCTGACTGATCGTCGGACGCACCCCATTACTGCTCACATCGTTATTGTCCACACCATCGATCTGGACGCTGTTGGTTCGCGCGTTTTGACCGGCGAAGGAGAGACCGGAAGTCGTCAAAGGCCCGGGTTGCGAACTTGCCACTGCCGGATTTTCTTCGATGACGCCTGGAGTCAGCTTGACGAAGTCAAGAAAATTGCGTCCGTTGATCGGCAAATTATTGATTGGCCTCTGGGTGATGGTCGAAGCCTGATGCGTGCGCTCGGGTTCGCCGATGGACGTATCGGTCTCAACTACTTCGACTTCCTTCGTCATGCCGAGCACCATCTCGAAATTGATCACAGCCGTCTGGCCGACTGTAAGCGTGATGCCTTTTTTGATTTGCGTGTTGAAACCAGTGATTTCAACCTTGATGTCATATTGGCCGGGCGGCAAGAGCGGAATGCGATAAGCGCCGGTCGTGTCAGTTATCACCGTGCGTGTCAACCCGGTCGAGAGATTGACCGCCGTGACCGTGGCCCCACGAACTAACGCTTTTGATGGATCTGAGACCATACCGGTGAGGTCCGCTGATGTACTGCGTGCCTGTGCCCAGACAGGCAGGGTGCATGAAACGAGCGCTCCGAATAGACAGAAAAGTCTAATCAGTTGCTTGAGCATTTTACCTCCTAATTTTTTTGGACCTGCCACCAACGCCGACTCCATCCGCCTTGAGAGCTGGTCATGCTTGTGCCGTATCCATCCCCATCGTCCCTGATGGAAGGTGAATACAAGACAATAATTAAATTGCTGTGAGATAGGGTATTGACGAGAAAATACCGTGTGGCAGCTCTTCCTTGCACTACTCCAGCTCATTCAAAATGAATGAGCGTCGCGTAGGAGCGCGCAGGAAGACGTTTAGTCAGTTCGGGTAGGACCGTTCTTGATCGTTGCGTACAGCGATCCCGGTACCATTCGGTGGGGGTCTAATTATAACTAGGGCGTATTTTAGGAGTTCCCGTTTAACTATGCGGTCCTGAATTGAGGAGTTCATAACCTTCTCGGGGCGAGAAGTATTACTCCAACTGGACTAGCTAACCACAAGCGTTAATAAACTAACTGTTTTGACCTGGGAAGTCAATAATATTGTTCTTAGCTGCTCGCAAATGGCCGTTTCATGCGGCTTCCAGCATCATGATCTGTGACCAAGATCTACATCGCCGCAAAAAAATAGTCCACGGCCGCGCTATTAGAGCCTTTTGATCCGCTATTTAGTGTAGAATAGGAGAGTATTTTATGAGCGTACTGCACTTAATATTTACTTATTTTTTACTCGGTATTTTTAGAATTTAAGAAATATTAACGGTTGAGACGTTAAGATGTCAGAGCGGTTATGACTTTCTCGACGATCCCAATGCAAGCGAGTGTCAAGTTGGTGAGGACAGTTCTTTGAGGCTTTATTCAGTTGGTCTTTATTCAGTTAGTGATGTTGAACCATGGTGAATTGGTTTGAATTATTTGAATCTAAATTATTTGAAAATGTTTGAAAATGATTGAAGCGCCACGGCAAGCAAAGAGAAAAAGAGAGACTGATACTGATACTTGATATTAAAGATATACTGAACAGATAGAGATGTACTGAAGAGGTAGAGTTGCGGCTTCCGAAGCAGTATTTGCAGGGCGATGAGAGATGGTGTCACTTTCCAGGATTTACAGTCCCGAGCGGTTATTGGGCGCGCGGAGACGCCGCAGTTCCACCTGATCTCTGATTGAGCATCTCTGACTATTGACTATTTCCCCCAATTAATGATTGACTTCACCTGATCCAATTGTGTTTAATCTAGCATGACCCTCGTAATTGGTTCTTTCCCCGGTGCCCACCAGATAATCGTTCGTTTAAATCGTTAAGATTTAAGAGTCGTTAAGATTTAAGAGTAAGGATCGTTGCCATCTATCTCCCCATCCGTCCATTTGCCCCGGGGTAGCGATTCCGCAAAACGATGTAATAGTGCGCCTCAAGATCGACTGCGTATGAGCTACAGCTCTGTCTCAATATTTACGCTTGCAAGCACCTTTTGCGCTTGAGCCAGTTGTGTCAGCGCCCGGTGGATGGACGTGGAATGGAAGCGGGGATGCGGACGTGACGATTGAGCGGCTGGTGGAGAGCGGATTACATCTATAACTTTAAGGAGCAGCACCCATGCCAACTGACAAGGTCAATAAATTCCAGACTGGACTCGCAAATTACTCGCCAATCCGTTCCTTCGATGAGCGGAAGAATGCAGCTTCCGGCAGGAAACAGGGCAACGTACTGCCGTTAGAGCATCCCAAGCATAATTACAATGGGACGGAGCCTGCCGATAACTGGAATGGACGTGGAGACGCGCCCAGTGCGGACGGAGAGGGCGGAGAAGGATCAACAGCGGAGATCAAATCACGGGTGGAGAGCGTGCTCTCTCGCATCAAATCCGAGGTGACATCAAGCGACCCGGCTGCCGGAGAAGTATCGAATTATGGCAGCGGCGAAACGCTCAATGTCGGAGATGCGCGGGGTTCATCGAACGAGACGCCCGGCGGCAACGCCAGTTATAACATCAAAAGCGTCACGGCCGAATTGGAGAGGCGGAGGGCAGAGCTTTTCGCGTTGGCGCGTGGGGCGGAAGATCGAGCTCGCGAGGCCGAGGAGAGATTTAAACAGGCCGAGATCAGGCTCGACCAAGAGATAGCTCAGCGCAGAGTGGTCGAACAGCGGCTCCGAGAGTTGGAGGATGAATATCTGCAGCGCCTTTCTGCCGCAGAAGCGGAAGAGATGAAACGGCTCGAGGCCGAGTTGGCGCGCGAAGACGCCGAAAACCGCCTGAGGGAAGCCGACAACCGCGCGAGAGATGCCGAGGCGCGCATCCAAGAAGAAGCCGAGGCGCGGACGAGAGAGGCAGAAGCACGCCTGAGAGAGGTTGAGAAACGCCTCAAAGAAGCTGAGGCGCGGTTCAAAGAGGCTGATGACCGGGTCTTTGATGCCGAGGATCGTCTCAAAGAAGAGACCAAAGCGCGGATGCTCGCTGAAAAAGCGATGGCCGATGCTGAGGCCAAAGCCGGCGCCGCGACGATCGCCCTGGCCGGGGCAGAACAGAGAAGGGCCGAAGCCGACACTCGAGCGCGAGCCGCGGAAGACAATGCGCGAGAGATTGAAGCATTGATCGGCGAAGCAGAGTCGATCGCCCATACAGCGAATGAAAGGTATAAGGCTGCCGAAGCCAAGTTGCAGCACGAAGTCGAGCTGAGGGCTCTGGCCGAGCAAAAACTCAAATCTCTTGAAGACGAGTTGAGTTCCTACCTTGGACTAGATTGGTCGAAGTCCGAACCCCAGATTTCTCAGGTCGTCGCCGCACCGGCGACAACCTGGACCGAAGAGATGTCGGGTGGGCAAGGAGGTCAACTTCAGGCGCAACTTGAAGCAGAGCAGAAAGCACGGGCTGCAGCGGAGAAGGTCAGCGCGGCCGCCGAAGTCAAATTGTCCGAATTGGAGGCGGAGTTGCGCAAAATGGAAGAGAAGCATCGCCAGGCAGAGGCCGGGTTCAAAAAGATGCTACGAAAACAGGAAGCGGAACTACGCACCTTCTCCGAGCAGGTCACACGGTCCAATGCCTCGACCACGGAACTCTCTCTGGTTAAATCGGGTGAGGGAGAATACACGCAGAACGTTGGCGGGCAACCGATGTTGAGCACCAAGATCAAACTGGTAAGTTACGGCGCGGTAATTACGCTCCTGTTGATCATGTTAAGCTGGTTGGTCGTAGAAGTTGCGCGCCAGATGTAACTATGACTGACAATTATCTTTTGACAGCTCATTTAGTTTCAGTATGGGAACAAGAATTACTATCCTCCTTTTTTCGCTGCTATTGCTCGCTATCGCGCGGCCGTTGACGGCTCATGTGCAAACGCCGCTTCCCGCCGATAAGAAGAAAGCAATGCATAAGATCGATCCGGTGGACATCTTCCCCGAAGCACGGGAGAGCGGACGGGATAAGGGTAGAAAGAACCCCGGGCCAAATGCGGAATCAGCTGCTCCCAAGAAGGCCGCCCCTGCGTCCGCCGCCGCATCTGAGTCGGCACAGCGCAAAGTGAACCATGAGAAGTCGCCAACCCCGGCATCGCCGAGTCCAACCGCCGCAGCTCATGTGACCAAAGCGTTGCCGACACCAACGGCAGAGCCAGCCGTCGCTGTGGCTCGCCCCGCGTCTTCGCCGATCGTCTCGGCGACGCCGCAGGCGCCAACTAAACCATCATCCGTACCGCCGACCGAACCCGTCTCCACTCCGGCCGTGATGGGGGCGACACAATCATCAGACCCACTCCCGACAGCTCCATCCTCACCGACAACCGCTAATCAATCCGGTCATTCAGCGGGATTATCTTTGCCTGTCATTTTTACGCTCCTCGGTCTGATTTTGCTTGCGCTAGTTGTAGTCGTGGTCAATCTGAGGAAGCAGCTCCGCACACCCCAAAGAGGGGAAGGCTAAAGGCGTAGCGCCAATGCGCGCCGTTTTTGCTGCGAGCGGTGAGAGGAGATTCCCTGATGCATCATTCATCCGGGTTCTTGAAATTTACACAATCTTTTCTTCTATCACTGGCATTGATTGCCGTCTGGTCGTCACCGATGAGCGCTCATTACTCTCCGCAAGACGCGAAGAAGAGCGCGGCCAAGGGTATCTTCGGTGGTATCTATGGTGGTATCGAGATCGGCTCCAAGGGGATCAAGGCGACGGCTATCCGCGTTACCGAAAGCGAAGAAGGTTATAAGATCAATTTCGTCTACAACGAATTGATCGGCACTGCTCTGACACATTCCAGCAATAATAAGCTGGTCCCCGAGGCGATTAAAGAGATAGAACAGACGGTACAGCAACTGTATACGCGGATGAAGGACAAGTATAAAGTTCCGGAAGACCGCATTAAGATCATCGTCGGCAGCGAGTTGCAGATAACCAATCAAGAAGAGCTGAGCGGCGCCGTCAAGGAGAAGACCGGCAAAATCTTGTCATTTCTCGATCAGGAAGCCGAAATGCAGTTGTGCATCGCCGGCGCCATTCCGCAACGCATCTCGGCCAAAACCGGCCCGATCGACAATCGCGGCGACGCGGTGTTGGTCGAGATCGGCAACAGCATCATTAAAGGCGGGTATTCAGTCATCCGGCAGATGTCGTCAGCCACTCCGGATTACGATTACGTCACGTTCACTCTTCCTACCGGCACATCTACTTTCACCACCGAAATCGACCGAGCTGCCGGCGGCAATCCCGATGCGACGAGCTTCGCCCAAAAAGCGCGGACTCTCGGCATCACTTCAATCCGATCAGCACTGCGTAAGGAGATCGAACGTAAGCCGGGATTGATCAATCGCCAACATGTCTACCTCACAGGTGGGATCGTCCGTGCGATGGTGACCTTGTTGCGTCCGGACGACCTGCGGACATTTGTTCCGATTAACGCTGATGAGATTGAGATCTTTTATCGGCAGATGACGGGACCGCCCGAATCGTTGGAGAAGACGCTCAACCCTGATCTAACCAAGAGAATGCCCAATCCCGCCCTGCGTAATCTCGTCGAGAAAGAGATCGAATCGGTACGGACCACATACTCGCATAAAAATCTCATCGCCGGCGCGGAGATCCTCAAAGATCTTGTCACCGAGTTCAATTTATCCGGCAAGACGATCAGATTTGCACGTTATAGCCAAATATCTTGGATTTTGAGCGAGATGAATACGCAAACGACGCTTTAGCCCATCTTTAAAAATGACGCAGTCTGATCGATTCATGCCAACAGATTGAACCCTTCCTGGCTGAAGCCGACGCGTTCGGGTCCCATCCGTTCCCGCAATGCCGAGAGCAAAGGCAGATGCGCATCACGCCGCAGCCAATCCTCATAACCGAGTGAACGAAGCAGCTCGGGCATGCCGAGCTCAGTGCTGCGCCGTCCACCGGCGCCGTCGCCATCAAACAATGTATCGACTACCGCGCGGCCGGCGCGAGGCGCGATTAAATCCGCAAAAATCTGCGGATCGCAAGGGAGGACGGGGCTGATTGCCGCCTGGGTCTTTAATCCCGATTGCGTCAATTTTTCAATGGTTGCCAGACGGCGCTCGATGCTCGGCGAAGTCGGGGTAATCTGCTTTCGGACTTCATCCCGGTTGGTTTCAATCGTCAAACTGATCGCAACGCGCGCGCCCAACCGCTCGAGCAGATCGATGTCCCGTTCAATGATGGGCGAGCGTGTTTGAACGACCAGCAACCCGAAATCGCCGCTCGCCGCAAAAACTTCCAACACCCCACGAGTGAGCCCCAATTTTGCTTCCAGACCTTGATAAGGGTCGGTCGCCGTACTCATAAAAATCCGCAGCGACCCAAAAATCCCTTTCCGTCTGGCCGATTCAAGGTCTCGTTTGAGCAACTCCGGTGCATTGATCTTCGCCTTTACCCACTCTCCCCAGGGAGCTTTCGCAAATCTTTGAATCGGCATCGCCCGGACATAACAATATGGACAGGAACCGCGTCCGAACGCACAACCCTGATAAACATTGAGCGAATGCGTGTAGGTGGCGAGAAATCCGCCTGTCGGATTGAGAATTGATTTAGCTTGAATTTGCTCGATCATCACAGTTCAGCCCAACAATTCATCAAAAAGAAGATGAGAATGGCGAATTGGACGAAAAACTTTGAAAATTTTCGCCTATTTTGTCCAATTCGTCATTTTCGTATTCTCTCCCGACTCCTGCATATGGCAAAGTGATTAATAATGAGGATCAGGAGAGATCAAAAGACGAGATTTTAGTTTGTTGTCATCGCCATCAACGGAATCATCACCAGCTTAAAAGGGTTACGAATTCAAAACCGTCTCTGAATTATCGACGGCAACAAATTGATGCATTGGAGGTCATCGAATGTCCACTCGTAGATCGTTTTTGAAAGGCATGGCGACGGCCGGCGCCGCCGGACTGGCCACGGCAAGCTTCAATGAGGAGGGTCTGGCAAAGGCTCTCGACGCCGTGCGTTTCGTGGCAGGTCATCCGCCAGAAGACACGGCCATGAACGAAGATTTTTGGTTGGAAGTGCAGCGCGCGTTCACCGTCGATCGAACGCTGATCAACTTTAATAACGGCGGCGTCAGTCCGTCTCCGCGCATTGTCCAGGATGCGATGCGCCGGTACCTGGAATTTTCCAACCAGGCGCCCGTCTATACCATGTGGAGAATTTTGGACCCGCAGATAGAAAGCGTGCGGCGGCGGCTGGCGCTCGCCTTCGGCTGCGAGATGGAGGAGATGGCGATCACGCGCAACGCGAGCGAAGCGCTCGAAATCTGCCAACTCGGCCTCGACCTGAAACCGGGCGATGAGGTGTTAACGACCAACCAAGATTACCCGCGCATGCTGACGACCTGGCGGCAGCGCGAGCGCCGTGAAGGCATTGTCGTTAAAAAAATCTCCTTTCCCGTCCCGCCGAAAAGTCAGGATCAACTGACCGAGCTTTTTGAAAAGAACATTACCCCGCGCACCCGCATCATTCACTTCTGCCATATTACGAACCTGACTGGACAGATCTTTCCGGTTAAACAAATTTGCCGGATGGCGCGCGAACGCGGCATCGAGGCGATCGTTGATGGCGCCCACGCTTTTGCCCATTTCCCTTTCAAACATCCTGATCTCGATTGCGATTATTATGGAACGAGCCTCCATAAATGGCTGCTCGCCCCACACGGCACGGGATTTCTCTATGTCCGCAAGGCGAAGATCCCCCAGCTCTGGTCCCTCATGGCCTCTGAAGAGAAGAACTCCGATAACATCCGCAAGTTTGAAGAGATCGGCACACATCCGGCGGCCAACGCCCTGGCGATCAATGAAGCCCTCGATTTTCACGAAGGCATCGGACCTGAACGAAAAGCCGCGCGACTGCGTTATCTCTTTCACCGCTGGGCCAAGCGTCTGGACGGACAAAAAGGCGTCAAAGTCCTGACCAGCTATGACCCGAAACAATCTTGCGGACTGGCCCTCGTCAACCTCGAAGGCATCGATCCAGTTGCGCTCTCCGGTCACCTCTTCAACAACTACCGCATTATCACGACTGCGATCAAGCATCCGGAGTTTGAAGGATTGCGCGTCACACCCAATATCTACTCGACGCCCCGCGAAGTCGATATTTTTGTCGAGGCAATCGAAAGGATCATTCAGAAGGGCTTGGTCTGACCGAGATCGCTGCAGTTAACAGTTTTCACGGCGATTCTCAGTTTGGAGAAAAACAAAAGACTCCTCGATGAATGTAGGAAACTGTTAATTGCTTGGCATGCTGGATTGGCACTTTTCTTGACTCCACTGCACACGTGTGCTATTAAACTCGTTTCATGATGGCGATTTTTTTGAGTAATCAGGATTGAACCGAAGACTGCCCCCGATCCCGATCCACTGGTCCCTAATATAGAGGTATCAGAGAGTAGTGAGGGGGATCTGGGGTCAAAGAATTGCATGGATCAAGTTTCGATCAAGGATATTGCGCGGGCCGCAAATGTCTCTCATCCGACTGTATCGCGTGCATTGCGGCACAGTCCGCTGGTCAATCGAGAGACGGCCGAGCGGATTCGCCAGATAGCGGCGCGCATGGGTTATCGCCCGAACACAGTCGCGCGGAGCTTGGTGACCAAAAAGACTCATACGATCGGTGTGGTCGTGACCACCATCGCCGATCCATTCATTGCCGAGGTGGTGAGCGGTATTGAAGAGGTCGCCAATCAGCACGGCTATTCGGTCGTACTATCGAATTCAAATGCTGATCCAGACCGCGAGGTTCAGATCGTACATTCATTCCACGAACGCCGGGTAGACGGAATTGTGGTGACATCTTCACGCGTCGGAGCGCTCTATCTTCCGTTGTTGAGTCGATTGAAGGTGCCGATCGTGCTGATCAACAATCAGCACCCGGATGATGATGAATTTGTTCATTCGGTCATGATCGACAATGTCGCGGCCAGTCGCGCCGCGGTGCAATATCTGATCGAGTTGGGACACAAACAGATCGGCTATCTCGGCGATGCGGCCGGCTTTCAATCCGATACCGAGCGCTTTGCCGGCTATCGTCAGGCGCTGGCACTGGCGGGCCTGCCTTTTCTCTCTCAATTGGTTGCGCATGGTGACAGCAAACCCGGAGGCGGAGAGCAGGCGATGGAGAAGCTGATTGCCCTGGCCGATTCGCCGACGGCCGTCTTCTGTTACAACGATATGTCGGCCCTGGGCGCACTGCGGGCAATTTATGCCCGCGGGCTCAAGGTGCCGGACGACATCTCAATCATTGGATTTGATGATCTCTTTTTTGCGTCCTATCTGCATCCGTTGCTGACCACCATTCGACAACCAAAGCAACAGATGGGACGCCTGGCGATGGAGACCGTGCTCAGGCTTTTTTCCGGCGAAAACTCCAAGACCAGTATCAAGGTGAATGGCGAGTTGATCGTGCGCGAATCGACCGCTCCGCCAAAATCGTCCTGAGCCTGTTTTGCGCTCGAGACTGGAGATTTGGAATTTGAGGACGATAGAAATGATGAGGGTGGCCCAATCATCCGGGAGAGATCTGCGCAAGAAATTATTCCGCGGACTCGTGATCTGCAAACGTGTTCATGAAATAGCGGGGGGTTCCGGCTACTGCTCTCAGTTCAAGTTAGGAAATTTGAGAAGGTCGATTTGTGACTTGAGGAAGGATCCGGACGAAAAATGAACAAGAAGATCAGTGTCGGTCTGATTGGAATGGGGCGCATGGGATTGATCTATGCCGAAGATCTCAGCTACCGTGTTGCGAATGTACGGTTGACGGCAGTGTCGGATGTCAATCCCGCGGCTGAAGAGAAAGCGGGAGAGCTGGGCATTCCCAAATGGTATCCCGACTATCATGACATGCTGGCCGACAGATTCATCGACGCCGTCATCATTGTCACTCCGACCCACACACATCGTGAGATCGTGATCGCAGCCGCCGAGCATGGCAAGGCGATCTTTTGCGAAAAACCCCTGGCGATCTCCCTGGATGAGGGGTTGGAGATGCAACAGGCTATCGCCGAGAACGGCGTCTTTTTTCATATGGGGTTGATGCGTCGTTTTGACCGCAGTTATCGTGCGGCGAAAGAGAAGATCGAGGAGGGAGTGATCGGCAGACCCGTGGTGTTCAAAGCTTCAACGCGCGATCCGTTCCGGCCCAGCCTGGAATATCTCGATCCCCGGCATAGTGGCGGAATAATCCTCGATATGGGGATTCACGATATCGACCTCGCGCACTGGCTGATTGGCGGGATCTCTCAGGTCTATACCACGGGCGGTATTCTCGCTTACCCGGAGGTCAGCGAGGTCGGCGACCTTGACAATGCGATCATTACGCTCAATTTTAAGAGCGGCGCCCTCGGCGTCATCGATCTGACGCGCCGCGGCGTTTACGGATACGATATTCGAACCGAAATTCTCGGCACCGAAGGCGCGGTGCAGATCGGATATCTGAGGGAAACGCCGTTGAGAGTAATGACCGAAGAGGGAGTCATGCACGACGCGGTGCCGTATTTTACGCAACGTTTCGAGCAGGCATATATCGATCAATTGCGAAATTTCGTCGAGCATCTGATGCTGGACAAGGAGCCCTCGATCAATTGTGCTGATGGCATCGCGGGTCTGGAAGTCGCCCTGGCAGCGGTCCAGTCTTACAAAGAGAAGAGACCGGTCACGTTATCATAAGTACTAAGTAGTTATTCAAGTCTTACCAGAAGTCGTCCTAAAATAATCGAATACTCGAAGCTCAAGACAGAGTATTCAGTTTTCAGCCCTTTGTTGTGGAGCTGAAAACTGAATACCGATAACTGTTTTCTGAGGAGGAGACGATGCGAAAAGCTCTCGTGCTGGCGCTCTTTTGCTATCTGGCACAAACAGTTTTGACCAATCTACCGGCACGCGCCCAAGTGCAGGTCCCGAACGAGAACAGAGGCGCGGTGGCGGCGTGGCAAGCGTTGCAACGTTTGCGTTCGACGGTGACAGTGTTGCATACGACTGCGCATCCCGACGATGAAGATGGAGCATTGCTGGCCTGGCTCAGTCGCGGGCAATGCGTCCGCACTGGGTTGCTCACGCTCAACCGCGGTGAGGGTGGAGCCAATGCGGTTGGATCGGAGTTATATGACGCGCTCGGGATTCTGCGCACTGAAGAGTTGCTCGCCGCCGGCCGTTATTATGGCGTGGATCAGATGTTCACGCGCGTGACCGATTTCGGATTCTCGAAGCGGATGGACGAGACGCTCGAACAGTGGGGCAAAGAAGTAGTGTTGCGCGATGTTGTGCGGGCGGTGCGCATGTACCGGCCCGATATTATCGTCTCGCGTTTTCACGGCAAACCGCGAGACGGGCACGGCAATCATCAGACCGCCGGCCTCATGAGTTTCGAGGTCTTTAAGGCGGCGGCTGATCCAAAGATGTTCCCCGAGCAATTTAAAGAGGGATTACGCCCATGGCAGGTCAAAAAGCTCTATCTCAGCGTCCGCGAGAACGAGCAGGCCGCGACGCTAAAGATCGATGTCGGCAATTATGACCCGCTGCTCGGACGTTCATACCAGGAAGTCGCGCGCGAAGGATTGAGCCATCAACGTTCGCAAGGAGCAGGGCAAGTACGGTTGCCGCCGGGATCGGCCATGAGCGGCGTGCAGCTGGTCGAGAGCGCAATCCCTCAAGTTGAAAATGAAAAGAGTCTGTTCGATGGCCTGGAGACAAGCATCATTGGAATGGCCAAGTTGGTAGGATCATCGCTGAACATCACTCCCCAGTTGACGATGATCAGCGAGCAGGTCGAGGCGGCGAGCAAGAAGTTCGATGCGCGCCAACCGTGGACTATCGCGCCTGAGCTCGCCGCCGGCCTGCGCATAACCCGTGATTTGATCCAGCAGGTAGAAGGATCACAAATTGATGCCCCAGGTAAAGAACAGTTGGTCTTTCTGTTACGCAACAAAGAGCGCGAGTTCAATGATGCAATGAGCAAATCGCTCGGCCTTGTCATGGAAGTGCTCGTTGATCCCGACAAGCCGGCCGAAGGGCCGATGGCGTTCTTTCAACCGCGTGAAACTTTCAATGTTGCGATTCCCGGACAGCAGTTCACCCTGACCGCAAGCGCGGTCAATCGCAGCCAAATCGAAGTGACGCCCGTTGAACTGACTCTCCGCGCACCGAAAGGCTGGCGCGTTGCTCCACGCAAGACCGGGCGATCAGCGTCCGGTCCGATCGGTTACAACGAACGAACGCAGGTCCAGTTTGAGGTCGGTGTACCGCAAAATGCCGAATATACGCGCCCTTACTGGTCGCGCGCCAACGAACTGCGAGATCATATCTATCAGATCGACAAACCCGAATACCTCAATCTTCCCTTCCCTCCACCGCCTCTCATCGGCGCGCTCACGTATAAGGTAGCCGGAGTATTCTGTAATCTGACCCAACCGGCGCAGACTGTCTATCTTGATCGTCCGTGGGGCGAGCAGCGGCGTTTGCTCACGGTCGCCCCCGCGCTCAGCATCGCAATCTCGCCACGGATTGGTGTCATTCCCATCGCTTCGTCACAAGCAAGTTACGCCGTGCGCGTCAATCTCTCCAACAATGTTCACGGTAAGGCAGATGGCAAGGTACGGTTGCGATTACCCGAAGGTTGGACGGTGACGCCACTCGAAGCTTCCTTCGATTTTACGCATGAAGGTGAAGCGCAAAACTTTACTTTCAATGTTGCGATTCCACGAGCGGCCACCGGCACGAATTATCAGATCCAGGCGGTGGCCGAGTATGCGGGCCGAGAATACACCGAAGGATATCAAGTGATCGCGCATCGTGACCTTGAACCGCGGCATCTTTATCGCACGGCGGTGATGGAGGTGCGCGGCGTCGAAGTTAAGCTTCCAGCCGATTTGAAGGTCGGCTATATCATGGGCGTCGGTGATGAAGTCCCGCAAGCGCTCGAACAGATCGGCGTCAAAGTAACGATGCTCGGCGAAAAGGACCTTGCCAACGGTAACCTCGACGGGTTCGATGCGATCATCGTCGGCATCCGCGCGACCACCATGCGAGACGATCTGAAGACCTACAACAAACGGCTGCTCGATTATGCCGAACGCGGCGGCAATCTCATCTATCAGTATCAAACACAGGAGTTCGACGGCGCACCTTACGGCCCATACCCATATAAGCTGACCTCGCGCGCCGAAGAGGTCTCTGAAGAAGATGCCAGGGTGACGATCCTCGATCCATCCCATCAGATTTTCAATTGGCCGAACAAGATCACCGAGGCCGACTTTAACGGTTGGGTCGAAGAGCGCGGCTCGAAATGGATGGCGGAGTGGGATGCACGCTATAAACCATTGCTCGAATGCAACGACCGCGAGCAGAAGCCTCAGCGCGGCGGCATGCTCTCTGCGCAGTACGGGCGCGGAACATTCACCTACGCGGCATACGCGTTCTATCGACAATTACCCGCAGGCGTGCCGGGCGCGTATCGACTGTTCGCGAACATCATCAGTTCGCGAAGGCAATCACAATAACTGGCGATCTCTCTATTCTTTCTGCTCAACTTATGGTACCGGTCGCCAATCGATTCAGTGCAATGGCCGAGCAAATGTTATCTGTTCCGACCGCATGAGCGCTGTCGCAAAGAACATTTTAAAATTTCTGCCGTTGCCGAATCTGCCGGGCTTGAACAACAACTATCTGGCGCCTCCGATTCCGTTCCAACTCAACACGCATTCGTTCGATGTCCGCATCGATCATCAGCTCAGCGACAAGACGACCTTCTTCGCAAAGTACAATTACTTTCAGTCTTTCATGTCCGATCCCGGCATCTTTGGCGATGCCGCGGGTCCGGTGGCGTCGGGTGCGGACAGCAACTCTCTGCAAGAAGGCCACGGCCGCAATCAAGTGATGACGCTCAACCTGACGCACACCTTCAGCACAACACTGACAACCGAGGCACGCTTTGGATTTACCCGCTATTTCATCGATGCCAAAGGGCCGGGTCTCAACCGAGACCTCTCGAAGGAGGTCGGCATCAGCGGTTCGAACGAAGACGATCCGACGCATAAAGGACTCGCGATCATCAGCATCAACGGCTATCCCGATTTCGGCATGTCAACTAATCTGCCGACGATCAACGCCGATAACATTTTCAACTGGGTCAATAACTGGACGAGAGTGGCGGGCAACCACACGTTCAAGTGGGGCGCTGACATTCGGCGGTTGCGTTTAGATCGCTTGCAGATTCAGGGAACATCAAGCTTCGGCCCGCGCGGGCGTTTCAACTTCAATCCCGGTGTAACCCTCCTCCGGAACGGATCATCGCAGTTCACTTTCGCCACTGCCTTTGCCAGCTTTCTGCTCGGGTTGCCGGATCAAATCGGGCGCGGTCTTCGGCATGACGCCGACCAACCGCACGACGAATCTCTTCTTCTTCGGGCAAGACACCTGGCGCGTCAGTCCGAAGCTGACGTTGAACCTCGGCCTGCGCTACGAAATCTACACGCCAATCACATCGCGATTGCCGGGCGGACAGGGGAATTACGACCCTGAGACCAATAATCTGTTGGTCTCAGGCAAATGGCGGGCCAAATAATGCGCAGCGGCCCGACCAATTGCGAGATCCGACGATCACCGGCAACGTCGGCCCAAACACGGTCTGGTTCGACACGACGGCCTTCAGAGATCCGATTCCGCCGGGCGCAACGCCGCGTTACGGTACGGCGGGCCGCAACACGCTGCGCGGTCCGAAGCTGGTCAATTACGACTTCTCGATCTTCAAGAGCTTCGAGATCAGCGAGAAGAAACGAATCGAGTTCCGCACGGAGGTTTATAACCTGACCAATACGCCACATTTCAACGTTCCGAACGGCAACTTCAGTTCGTCGGCCTTTGGCTCAATCACGAGCACGATCGGCACCAACGGCATCGCGGGCACAGGCGAACGCGAGGTCCAGTTCGCTTTGAGGTTCCTTTTCTGAAATGAATTCAACAAATGATCAGGGACTGGTTCGCGGCATGGGGCTGTTGGAAGCGACGGCAGCCAACATGTTTGAGATGATCGGGATTGGACCATTTATCACCATCCCATTGATCATCGCCGCGATGGGAGGTCCGCTGGCGATAATCGGATGGATTCTCGGCGCTGCTCTATCGGGACATTCGGTCAGTGGGCCGGTTATCGGTGGTGATGTGGATCGTCGTGCTGTTGACGGTGGGCTGGGTGCTCGTCGCGGGATTGAGCAATTTTCAGCTCGCGCGCATCATAGATTTTCCACCTAATGCCTTCAAGCTCTCGACTGCATTCTTCGTCGGTTTGGGCGGCGCGACTCTCAACGCGGTCTACGATTACGGCGGTTACAACAACGTCTGCTTCTTTGCGGGCGAAGTGAAAGAGCCGGGCCGCGTGGTCCCTCGTACTATCATGCTCTCGATTCTAGCGGTCGCCACGATCTACCTGATCATGACGGTAACGATCATCGGGGTCGTCCCCTGGCGCGAAGCGATGCATGCCGAAGCGATAGTCGCCGATTTTATTCAGCGGCTCTATGGCAGCAAAGTGGCCACGGTCATGACCGGACTTATTTTGTGGACAACATTCGCTTCAATCTTTGCCGTCATACTGGGCTATTCGCGCGTGCCATACGCGGCGGCGGCAGATGGCCGTTTCTTCAAGCCGTTCGCGCGCCTCCATCCGCGCAAGAGCTGATTCCGAGTGAATATCTATTCTTTTACTACGCGCAACATCGTGCGCTGGTCAATCAGCGGACTGCCGGAGCAAGCCGTGGCGAAGAGATCGCACAGCTCAATTCAAATCTCTATTCGCAATTGCGAGAAGAGGTCAAAGCCGAGCGGTTGATGCAGGCGTTGGCCATCTATCGCGACTATCTCCGGCGCCGATCCGGTTCGTACTTGAGGCTGGAAGCCGAGGCGGACTCGGCGTTACGAAAAGGAGTCGAGCAGGAAGAGGACCCGTTCGAGGCGGCGACTGGTTATCATCGCATCGCGCTGGACGTGATGACGGCGCTTGCGTGTGGCCGGCCCGCACAGATCGTGCTCAATGTGAGTAATCGCGGCTCGATCAGCGATCTGACTCATGATGATGTCGTCGAAGTTCCCTGCCTTGTCAATCAACATGGCCCGCAACCGCTCGCCGTCGGCCGTTTGCCGGAAACGGTGCGCGGATTGGTTCAATCAGTCAAGGAGTATGAACGCCTGATCATTCGCGCAGCCATCGAAAAATCGCGATCGCTCGCCCGGCTCGCGCTCCTCTCCTATCCGCTCGTCGGCCAGTGGGAGCCCGCGCGCCAATTGGTTGATGCTTTAATTGAGAGCGATCCTGAAACTCTCGGCTATTTGCGCTGATCGATCCGGAATTTCGTTCTTCGCCTGAAGCTCCAGGTTTAACCTAGAAGAGGTTCGCCAATTTTCGCTGTTGAGGGCTTTCGCATATAGGCGCGAATGCCGAAAGCCATCAACAGACCAACGCAGAAGTAGATTAGAGAATTGGCGCTGAGGCAGATGCTCATTCCGAAGACCGGCGCGGCCAGGCCAATCAAGGACGATCCCGCGCCGCCGCCCAACCAGCCAACGCAGTTCATCAATCCGACCGCGGTCGCACGGCGCTCAGGCCGCACAACATCGTGGAGCGAAGCCCAGATGTTTGCATCATACAGCCCCTTGAAATAGCCAAACCCGATCATGGCCAAAACCAAGACAGAGACCGAAATTGTCCAACCGGTCAGGAAGATAAACGGCACACCGGCCAATAATCCCAGAGTTTGCGCCATCATCCGCCCGCCTGCGTGTTTCTGCCTCAAGTGGTCGGCCAAAATGCCGCCCGTAATAACGCCCAGCACCGAGGCGATCTGCAAATAGATTGTCGCGCTGACGCCGGCCATTGAAAGGCTCATCTGAAATGTTCTCTTGAGATAAGTCGGCATCCACGTCAGGAAGATCATCGCGACAAAATTCGCTCCGACAAAGACCAGGATCAAGATTCGCACCATCGGTGTCTTGAGGATTTCGGCGATCGACCCGAACAGGTGCGGCTGAGCGAGATCGAGCGACAGGTGAGTTTGCCCCCCGCCTGTCAGCGCTTCGGACTGTCCGCGGATCGGTTCTTTTAAGAGAAGCAGAAGTACAATTCCGAGTAAGACGCCAAACCATCCGAATAGATAGAAGCTTGAACGCCATCCATAATGATCCGCCATAATTCCCGCCACCGAACCACCGGCAATGGTGCCCGCATAAACGCTCGATTGATGAATCGCCATCGCTCGCGAACGCGTCTGCTGCCCGTGATAATCACTCATCAAAGCCATTGAGGCCGGAAAATAGAATGCCTCGCCGAAACCTTCGAGCGCGCGGCAGATGACCAGATGCGTGTAATTCTTTGAAAAGGCCGTAGCGATTGTAATGAATGACCAAAAGATCAGTCCGCCGAGGATCAGCGTCTTTCGTTTGAATCGATCTCCGATCAGTCCGGCGAGCGGAGCGGCGGCCGCATAGACCCACATAAACGATGCCCCAATGATGCCCAGCTGAGCGTCGCTCAACCCCATCTCCGATTTAATCGGCTCGAAGACGGAAAAGATGGCCTGTCTGTCCGCATAATTAAAGAAACAGACGAACCACAGCATTGCCACCACCAACCATTTGTAGTTTCCGCTGGTTTTCACGCTCCAACCGTCTTTAAATGTTTGATATTGGTTTCAACCGCCTGGTCATATTCGGCCGCAGTGATCAACCCCGATCCGCGTCCCTCAATAAATTTGAGGTCCGATTCCGTGAACTCCATTTCGCCTTGCCCCGCCTCTCTCGACTGCGCAAGCGGCGTGTGATCTATCGGCAAGACGAACTCTGCGGTCAGATGGCCCTGATAATTGATTGATTTCAGAGTATCGATCACTTCCGCCCAATTATATTTGCCCTGGCCGGCGGGCTTGCGATTGTTATCGGCAACGTGAAAATCGAGTAAATTACCGCCGACGTTACGAATCGCCTGCATCGGATCAACCTCTTCAATGTTGATGTGGAAACAATCGAGCACAACTCGCAGGCCGTTGCCGACCTCTTCGGCCAGCCGCAACGCCTGGTCGTGCCGGTTGATCAGATAGGTCTCAAAACGGTTGAGCGGTTCGATGCCTGGCACAATTCCGTGATCGGCGGCAAATGCCGCAACCTCTTTCAACCCCTCAACGGCCCATTTCCATTCTTCCGCGCGAGAGGCAAGCGGCTTTAACTTACCGACAGTCGAGGGAACGATACAGAACATCTGACCGCCCAGCGCTCTGGCCATCCTGATGCAATCTTTCATATAGGCAATCGTTCCGACGCGAACGTATTTGTCAGGATGAATGAGATCGCGGCCTTCAGTCATCAATGTTACTGTTCCCCAACATGCTATTTCATATTTCTCCATCAACGAGCGAACCTCGTCAGTGTCATAGCGGGTCGGTTCGCCGCTAATTTCAATGCTGTCGTAACCGAAGCGATGCAATCTTTCGAGTGTCGTTTCAATCGGTTCAGGTCTCATCCAGTTGTGCATTGAATGCTTCATTATGGGCTCCTCACATAGAGAGTATGAGAACGCAAAGATTGCGCAAACATCTCTGACAGGCGTAAGACATTGAAACTGCTGATTAGTGGATCGTCTTGAATGGAAGCGTCTTCACCGCGCTACTATTTTCGGTTGAAGACTGTTCGTAGTTCACCAGCGCCCTTGCCGGCATAGCGTAAGATGACGCCGTCGCGGCCGACCACCCAGCCTTCTTCGTGATAGAAAGCGATTGAACGGAGCGGCGTCGTGGTACCGCTGGCATCTCGCGTCCAGCGCCTGCCCCCGTCCTCAGTCTGAATGATGATGCCGTTGAGCCCGACGGCCCACACGCGCTTGGCGCTGATGGCCTTCACGGCAAGCAGATTACTCGGCACGCCGCTGATCTGGACCGCCCAATCTTCGCCGCCATTTGTCGTGCGCAAAACGAGGCCGTCCTCGCCTACCGCCCAACCATTGCGGGAATCCGCGAACGAGACTCCATAAAGCCACTTCCGGGTGCCGCTCTCTTGAGCTTGCCATGTCACGCCGCCATCCGCCGTGCTCAGGATTATTCCAGCTTCGCCTACGGCCCAGCCGTTCTTTGAATCCGTGAAAGCCACCGATTCCAGCCAGAACCGCGTTTTTGAAATCTGCGGAGTCCAGTTCTCGCCGCCGTCATCGGTGTGCCAGATCAGCCCTCCTTCTCCGACGATCCAACCTTCTTTGGCATGGGTAAAGGCCAGGCCGTTAAAGTTGAGGTCTGTCTGGCTGGGTCGCAATTCCCAGTTGACGCCGCCATCTGTCGTCCGCAAGATGTTGCCACGCTCACCGACAACCCATCCCTGCCGCACATCAATAAAAACGACAGAACGCAAATTGGTTGTAACGTCTGAAAGCTGTGCCCGCCAGCTTCTGCCGCCATCGTCGGTGGCCAGAATCGTTCCGTTCATACCAACGGCCCAGCCGTGTTCGGAATCGGCAAAGAACAATGCATTGAGCATCTCTTTGACGCCCTCGGTTCGCGGCGCCCATTTTTCGCCGCCATCCTCGGTCGCATAGATCACGCCGCCCTCGCCCGCAGCCCAGCCGTGCTTGTCGTCGACGAAACAGATTGTATTGAGCAGTTGTGCGCTGTTTGAAATCTGTGCGCTCCAGCTTTCGCCGCCATCAATCGTCTGTAAGATCACACCGTCAGCGCCCGCGACCCAACCGCGCTTCTCGTTGATGAACGATACGACGTAAAGATGCGAGGACGAATTGCTGCTCTGCATCTTCCAGGTTTCACCAAAATCCGTACTGCGAAGAATCGTTCCATTCCAACCAACAACCCAGAAATCGCCCCTGGCGAGCGCAGAGACTCCGAGCAGGGCTCTGGAGGAGGCTTGATTCCGCGAATGCCATTTCGCGCCCCCATCATCCGTCACCAGTAAAGTGCCTTCAGCCCCGACCGCCACACCATGCTTTTCATCAGCAAAGGCCACTGCATTCAGGTGCTTATTCGTCTTACTCGACTGCTCTTTCCAACTCTCTCCCCCGTCCTCAGTCGCCAAGATCAACCCCTCAACGCCGACCACCCAGCCGCGCTTCTCATCCAGAAAACATACGGCATAGAGATGTTTCTTGGTCCCGCTTCTCTGTTCACGCCAGCTTTCGCCGCGATCGTTTGAGGTAATGATCGTGCCCCGCGCGCCCACCGCCCACGCCCTCTTTTCCCGCATGGCTAGCCCGGAGAGTGGTGTGTTGATCGGGCTTCGAACCGATATCCATTTTTGCCCGCCATCTTCGGTCCGCAGAATCGCTCCGTCCCGGCCCACAGCCAGACCGCGCCGCTCGTCGCTGAAAGCGATGGCATAAAGCGGATTGCCTTGCGGACGAGGATTTTGCCACCGCCACCATCCCATCTGCGTTCCTTGCGCAAATGCGGATAGAATGCCCATGAGACAGATAAATACGAAAACTGACCAGTTCTTCTTCAGCCGCATGGCAACACCGTCACAACCGGATAATTGAGAGAATCAAGAGCGATAATGCACGCTATCATATTGAGCCTTGCTTTGATGCGCAATTGAAATTTGAATCTCGAATTCCGATCCCTCAAAAGTTATGAGAGAATATCAAGCAAGCAAGCTTTTTAATTCTCTTTACCCTAACGGAGGCGACAATGGATGACAGAGACCGCATTAAAAGCTTTCAGGAGTTCTGGCCTTTTTACGTTCGTGAACACTCAAAACCCGGTTGTCGATTACTCCATTTTATCGGCAGTACGGCCGGGATCGTCTGCTGGGTCGCCACTTTCGTCACGGGCAATCTGTGGTTAATTCTGCTTGGCCTGATCATCGGCTATGCATTTGCATGGACAGGCCACTTCTTCATTGAGAAGAATCGGCCGGCGTCATTCAAATATCCGTTCTGGTCATTCATTGCTGACTGGAAAATGTGGTGGATGACGCTTAGCGGGCACATGGGCGATGAGGTCAAACGCGCGCTCAGGACTGCTTAAATCTCTCCAGCCTTAGCGTTTCATTATCTTCTGCGCTATTTGGTGCCTCTAACTACACGTAAAGGTGTCATGATGGAGTAGAATTAACTGAGCGCAGCCCGCGATAATTCCGATTCAACCTGATTACTCTATCTGTTTCAATTATTTAGCGGCAGCGTGCCATCGCCGAACTCGATGGCACGCAACTTGTATCCTGATAAAGCGTCTTGATAATTTAGTTATTGAGTTATTGAGATGGAGATTCTAATACAGCAAATGCGGCTGCCCTTTGCTGAAGGAAGCTGCTAAAGGAGGAAAGATGCTCAAGAAGATTCACAAAGGCGCAATTGCGATGATGTTGGTATTCGGCTTGCTCTCTGTGACAGTAGCTCCGAATGCGATGGCGCAGGGCAGATGCCGTAACCGTAATGGCTCATATTCGTCGAATTACTATCAAGGTCGTAATATTAACGATCGTAACTACAATCGAGAATATTATGGCAGCCGTTACGATGATCGATACGACCGCGAAGATACAACAGGCAATGCGGTTAAACGGTCGGCGCTCGGCGCCGGTATCGGAGCCCTGGGTGGCGCGTTGATCGGTGGGAAGAAAGGCGCGTTGATCGGCGCTGGCGCCGGCGGAGCGGGTGGATATATTTATCACCGAGTCAAAGTCAATCGTGAGCGTGACCGGTACCGCTACTAAAAGAATTTGAAGAAAATTATCTCGTTTCCCTGGGGCGATGGATTTCCATCGCCCTTTCTGTTTTTCACCACAATCAATGTTTTGACCATCCTCATCTTGTCCTTGCCATCGAGAGCCTCGTAGCGGAAAATGACCCGGCCAGAATAGAACCAAGAGACTAACTAACAACTTTCAACGACGACAATGAAACATCACAAACTCTACGAAATCCCGGAAGAGCATGTTACGGATCTATTTGCCCGCCGCTTCTTCACAGGAGACAAGATCACGCTCGCTTTTCTTACGATCAAGAAGGGATGCGTGATTCCGCGGCATCAACACGAGAGCGAGCAGTTCAGCTATTGCATGACCGGCGCGCTCAAGTTCCGCATCGGTGATGAAGAGATGACGCTCAATGCCGGTGAACTGGTTCAGATTCCATCGAACGTTCCGCATGAGGCCGTCGCGCTTGAAGATTTCACCGGTATTGATGCTTTCAGCCCAATTAGAAAAGATTGGGTGGACGGCACCGACAATTATCTAAGACAAAAGTGAGCTGAAGTATAGAGAATTTGGGAAGTCCCGTTTTCGATCTCCGGATCGAAGCGGAGCCGTATTGCCGGCACTCAGCAAACTGAAGCCTGAGGGCTCGAAACATCTTCACCAGAGCCCTAATTTCTTCCACTTTTCATCGACGATCTTCTTTACTTCCGTGCTGGTCTTGTTCTCTCTTGGCCAGCGACGGTCAAAGCCTTCATTCTTCCATTTGCGCGTTCCGTCAACTCCCATCTTCGATCCGTACCCCGTCTGCCGCGCGGCGTGATCGAGCACATCGATGGGACCCATCGTGAATTGAATATCGCGTTCCGGATCGATGTTATTGAGGACTTTCCACACTACCTCGCCCGGGTCCTGGACGTTCACATCTTCGTCAACGATGACGATGCATTTGGTGAACATTGCCTGTCCCAATCCCCAGATCGCGTTCATGATCTTGCGAGCATGACCCGGATATTGTTTTCGGATTGAAACGAGCATGAGGTTGTGAAATACGCCCTCGAACGGAAGGTTCATATCGACGATCTCGGGAAACTGGCGTTTGAGCACGGGCAAGGTCATACGCGTAATCGCCCACCCAATCCAGCAGTCTTCCATTGGCGGACGGCCGACGATGGTCGTCTGGTAGATGGGGTTTTTGCGATGTGTGACGGCCGTGACATGAAAGACCGGATAAGGCTCTTCGAGAGTATAAAACCCGGTATGATCGCCAAATGGCCCCTCCATTCGCCTTTCGCTCGGATCAACATAACCTTCCAGGACGATCTCCGCCGACGCCGGGACCTCAAGATCGACCGAAACGCACTTGACCATCTCGATCGGTTTTTCGCGGAGAAAGCTCGCAAAGATCATTTCATCGAGGTCGTCGGGCAGCGGCAACGTCGCCGCGAGGTTCGTGATCGGCTCGGCGCCAATGGCGACCGCTACCTCCATCCGCGCGGCCCCACGTTTCTCTTGATCACGGTGATGCGCCGCACCGTGTTTGTGAATCTGCCAGTGCATGCCCGTCGTCTTTTCGTCAAAGACCTGCATTCGATACATTCCGCAATTCCGTTTGCCCGTTCGCGGATTTTTCGTGAAGACCATCGGGAAGGTGATGAAATGCCCGCCATCAGCTTCCCAACACTTAATTATCGGAAGCTCGAGCAACGAGAACTCCCCTTCGTGTTTGACTACTTCTTGGCAGAGTCCTTTCTTCACATCACGTGGGAAGTATTTGCCGAGTTCGGCGAGTTTGGGCAGCATCTTCACTTTCTCCAGCAGCCCTTCCGGAGATTTAAAATCGAGCCATTCGGTCAATCGCCGGGCCACATCCTCGACATCGTTAACTTCAAGGGCCAGTTCCATCCGCCGTTTGCTGCCAAGCGCGTTGATCAGAACGGGAACCTTGCCGCCATCGACCTCTTCAAAAAGCAGCGCTTTATTGTGTGTTTTGGATTTCGAGACGCGGTCGGTAATCTCAGTGATCTCTTGATCGCTCGAGACAGGGACACTGATCCGTTGAAGTTCTCTATTCTTCTCTAAAACTTTGATGAATTCGCGGAGGTCTGTGTAAGCCATAAGATTTTGGAGTGCGGATGATGGATTGCAGATTGAAACCCGATGAAAGTGGCCACTCTTGCACTGCCATCCGGACCCGCATTCCGCAATAATTTAAGGGTGCCATTTGTGATATTCGTAAAGAGGTTCGACCTGTTTACTCAGCCGTTCGTACTCTTCGGGCACATCGATGTCTTCGAGGACGGCATGTGTCTCAACCGGCACCTCAAGCCAATCGTTGCGGTGAGCATTAATAAACTCGCGCAATCCCTGCTCGGAGTCGTCATCGAGTTGCATAATGTCATCGATATAACCCGTGCTGATAATCACCGGGTGGCCGTGCTTACCCTCGTAGGTCGGGAGTACAATGCCTTTATCGGCCTGGTTAAAAGCATATATCAGCTTATCGATCAAATCGGTCTTAATCATCGGTTGATCGACGAGAGCCAGCAGAAAAGCATCGGCGTTCGGGCTGATCATCGCCAACCCGGCTTTAACCGAGGTCAGCATTCCTTTCTGATAATTATCGTTGATCGCATATTGCACGCCGGTACCCGCGAGCCCTGTCCGAACGTCCAGCTCACGATGACCGAGCACCACGAAGATGTCCGCAAGCTGCGAATTTCTCATCTGGTGAACGCATTCACCGACGACAGTCCGCTTGCCCCACTTGAGCAGAGGTTTGAATGCCCCCTGCATTCGCTTCGATTCTCCAGCGGCTAAAAGAATCCCCGAAATCATAGTCGATCCCTGCCTCCTCAGTTCTTTACTCTAAATCTCAGCAACGAGAACGCAAAATAAGCGAAAACTGCGGAAGACTCAAGAAAAGAGCCGGGCGATTTTCGCTTATTTTATGTCGAGAATCTCTCTTGAATTGACCGGCGGATCACTCAGTATTTTTGAATATATCGGTCAGATGTTCAAACGGAGTATTGAAATTATCAGCCGGCGCGGCCGATCTCCGCGATTTGGGATCGGCCTTTTCGGACGGCGACAATCCCGCGGCAACGCTCACAGTTTTGCTGCTGCCGGCGCCATCAGCCTTTTCTGCTGGCGCTTCGATCGTCCGGCGACGATAGATTGGGCGCTCGAACATCGGCGAGATCCGGGTCCAATCACCGGTCGTATGGGGCTCGGCGATCAATCGCTGCATGGCTTCGACCTTCGAGTCCAGATCGTCCAGATAGGCGAGCATCAAGGCTTCAGGCGTCGAGGGCAATTTCGGCGACCCATACTCTAGCTTGCCGTGATGAGCGAGCAACATGTGCAAGAGGTGACGACGCAGCTCTTCAGGGAATCCATTAATCTGTTTGATGTAATCGGCGACCATCAGTGATTCCATCACCAGATGGCCGATCATCTGCCCGTCATTGGTGTAACCGAAGGCGCGGTCATAACTCAACTCGTCAATCTTGCCGAAGTCGTGCAGCACCGCGCCGGTCTGCAACAAGTCAATATCAATGCCGTCATAATGCTTGCCGACCTTGCAGCACAACTTGACCAGCGAAAGCGTATGCTCGAGCAATCCACCCAGATACGGGTGATGCATGGTCTTGGCCGCCGGCGCTTTCTTGAATTTTTGAACCGTCCGCTCATCGGCGAAGATAGTCTCGAGGAGCTGGCGCAGATACGGGTTTTTGAACTCCCGGACGATGTCCATTAATTCGGCGAACATCGCCTCAACGTCGTGTTTTGTTGTGGGGAAATAGTGTGCCAGGCTGATTTCGTGCTCCTGGCAAAGCCTCATTCGATGAATAGAGATCTGGAGGTGATTGCGATAAGAATTGACGAGCCCCCGGACGAACACGACATCGTCCCGATCGAAGGTCTCGATGGTATCTTCGAAATTGTCCCACCACTGACCGACAATATCACCAGTCTTATCTGCAAGGGTAATGAGGGCGAACTGTCCTCCCGTCTTCTTGGCTCTCAACTCTTTTGTTTTAACGAGGAAGGTAGTGCTGATAGTTTGATTGGCAAGAAGCTCACTGATGAAGATTTTTTCCATAAATACACCTCATCACAAAGGCATGAGTGAGATAACGCAAGGGCGGCTGATGCTTGCTCTTGCAGGTTCATGCCTCTGTGATGAAAAAGCGATCACTGCTTGTTATTGGCTGCGGTCTTTTGTGCCTCTTCAGCCTTCTTTTTCTCCTTATCTTTCTTCTTCTTCTCTTTCTCGTCGGTATAGGGGACGCGTTTAATCTGCGCCGACTTCACCTTGGCGTTCTCAAACTGATAGCGGGCATCGATTTCGATGAAGGCTTCGTCGCGCAATTTGGTCAGATAGTCGTCCATCTGTTTCTCGGCGCGTTCACCAACCAGATACCGGCCAATCGCTTCAGCCACCCGCTCATCTTCGAAAGGAAGCTGTTTGGCGTCCTTACGTTGATCGATCCGAAAGATGTAATAACCGTTCTCAAGCTTGATCGGATCGGTCGTCGAACCAATCTCGGCTTTTTCAACGATTGTCTTCACCTCCGGGGCCAGATCCGGAATTTTGATCGCCGGGCCGAGTTTACCGCCCTCTTTGCCGAGCGGTTCTTCGGAGTAACGTTTGGCCAGCGCGGCAAAGTCGGTAGCTCCGCTCTTGGCTTGCGTGGCGACATCTTTGGCGCGCGTCAAAGCATCGTCGGGATCCTTGCCCACAGCGATGAAGATGCGGCTGAGCGTCACCTCGCCCGGCTCGGTAAAGTATTCCTTGTTCTTTTCGTAAGCCTCACGTTTATCTTTCTCGGTCAGGTCCCGATAAACGCGGCCATAGACCTCTCTCCGCATCACTTCTTCCTTGGAGAAATTCTCGCCCATGACACGCTTAACTTCTTCGATATCAAATCCAGCCTCGCGCATCTTTTGACCGAGACACTCTTGCGACTCGCAATTGTTCTCTTTCATCATGCGCAGCAGCTGCTGATTGACTGCGGGCTCGACATTGATCGACAGCTCCTTGGCGCGTTGCGCAAGGAGCTGTGTATTGATCAGATCATCCAAGATGCCCGGTTTCAATTCGTTGAACTTCTTCTCCAACTCTTCGCCCTTGAGCCCTTGCTTTTTGAGTTCTTCGAGAACTACTCGCTGCGCCTCTTCGAAAGTAGAGCGCATGATGACACCGGCATTGATGCGGGCGATCACTTCGTCAACCAACTTTGCATCGCTATCCTGAGCGAAAGCTCGATCTGCGCCGATCAGCGCAATTCCCAGCAAAACAACTATTGTTATCAGTTTCGTCTTCATCATACTTCTCCTCAAACGCGGCTTCAGGTTTCAAATTATGCAATAGAGGCTTCTTGCCTGATTTCTCTACTCCATTGATTAGAACGTCGGTCTGGTGCTGACTTGCGCCTTCCTCCTGCGCCCTTATGATTTTGCCAGCCCTCCAACATAGTTGAAACCGAGCCGGTCGCGATAGATGTTGATCTTTGCACCGTCCAGCGCGCGTTTATTGAATTCATCGATCAAAGCCTGATTCCTCTCGCTCAGCAATTTATCCTCGATCTCTTTGCGCACCTTATCTAAAGGCAACGGCTCGGCGCGTTGCTCGAGCTTAAAGAGGTGGAACCCATAACTCGATTTAACGACTCGGCTGATCGATCCGACTTTGAGCGGCGTAATAGCCTGTTCCAACGGTGCCGGCAATTGTTGCACTTCGTAATAGATGAGCCCCCCGCTCGCGGCAGTCGGCGCCTCGGAATGCTCCTTGGCGAGGACGGCAAAATCGGCCGGCTTTGCCAGCGCCTGGCGATAGAGTTTTTGCGCCTCCCCCTCCTCACGGACACGAATCTCACGCACGTAAAAACCGTTCCGCTCCTGATATCGATCCTTGTTGGAGCTGTAATACCCTTCGACCTCCTGCGGCGTCACCTTGACGTCCTTGAGCACGACCGTCTGATAGAACTTGAGCGTGAGCAGATCGTTGAAGATTTCGATTCGCCGCTCGCTGCCTTCGAGCGTCGTCAGATTTTGGTTTCCGCCGTCGGGATTATTGGCGGAATTTCCGGCAGCGCTCGCGGCGCTGGTCTGCTTATGCTGCGCCTCAAGCGCGCGGCGGATCTCTTCATCGGTCGGCTCAATATTTTTTCTGAGCGCTTCACTGACAATCAACTGCCTTTGAATAAACTCATCGAGCAAGCGGCTTCGCAACTGGTCGTTATCGGACTGGCTCTGCGCGCTTTGAGCGGCAAAATCGGAAAGACGCGCTTTAACAAAACGCTCAAATCCCGACTGATGTTCGGGAGAACCGTTGATCTCCACAATGACTGGCGTCTTATCCTCTGTCGATCCCGATCGCAATCTCGATAACTGACAACCGGCCAACGCTCCACACAACAACAACACGGCGAAAGCCATTAAATTGATACGCATAAACGCAACCACTTGCAGGTAACCTGATGAGATATGTTGGATTACTCCAAACGGTAGAGAATTGTACGATGTGCCAACGGACACTCGCAAGTTGTCGGAGCCTCTTCAATGAGGTCATTGCAATCTTCAACAACCCCCGCGATTACGAGCTGAGAGCCAAAACGGACGGCGCCAACGGGACCTGCGAAAATTCCGGGAGAAATCCTCGCCTACTCGCCGCATTATCTTCTATTCATTTCCCGAATAACTCAATGCTTTTGCAACCCGCTCAGAACTTTGTTGAGCGTCGCAAAAAGACGCTGGGCCTCGGGTTTGTCGGCGACCGGCTCAATTTTGATCTTGAGGACTCCTGTCGGCGTGAAGCTGGCCGCCTCGTGAGCGGCTAAAAATTTGAGCAAGTTGTCGGGTTCGATTCTGGCCTTTTCGCCCAGTTTAATCGACAGGCTCTCGCCGATGCGATCGATCGAGATGATGCCTAAACGTTCGGCCTCGTGACGCGCACGCGCATATTCAAAAAGATTCTCAACGGCCTCCGGCAACCGGCCATAACGATCAGCCACTTCGTCGCCGATCCGCTGTAATTCTTCATCCGAACGTGCCGAGGCAATTCGTTTATAGGTGCGCAGACGCTGGCTCATATCTGAAATGTAATCGTCTGGAATGCGCGTATCCACCCCGAGGTTGAGTTGGGTGTTGATCTCTTCTTCGATCTCTTCTCCGCGCAGCTCCTGGACGGTTCGTTCAAGCATTTGCGTGTAGAGATCAAATCCAATCGCATCGATATGGCCCGATTGTTGGCCGCCGAGCAGATTGCCCGCGCCGCGCAGTTCGAGATCGAGCGCCGCAATGCGGAATCCCGCGCCCAGATCGGAAAATTCGCGGATGGCCGCCAACCGCCGCCGCGCGATCGGCGACAGTTCCTGTTCGGAAGGAATGAGCAGAAAAGCGTAGGCGCGGCGATTAGAGCGCCCGACTCGTCCCCGCAGCTGATAGAGCTGTGAGAGGCCATAGGTATCGGCCCGGTTGATGATGATCGTATTGGCGCGCGGAATATCAATTCCGTTCTCGATAATCGTCGTCGCCACGAGCACGTCGTATTTATAATCCACGAAATCGAGCACGGCCTGTTCCATCTCCTTCTCTCCCATCTGTCCGTGCGCGATGACGAGCCTAGCCTGGGGCACGATCCGTTGAATCAGTTCTCCGACCGTCGTGATCGATTCGACCCGGTTATGAACGAAAAAGACCTGCCCCTGTCGTTGCAGCTCTTGCTCAATGGCGCTGCGAATAATGTTGTCGGCGAAAGGCACGACATTGGTCTGAATTGCCAGACGGTCACGCGGAGGCGTTTCGATGATCGACATATCGCGCAATCCGAGCAGCGACATATTGAGTGTGCGCGGAATCGGCGTCGCGCTCATCGTCAAGACGTCCACGCGCCTTTTCATCTGCTTCAATCTCTCTTTGTGAGCGACACCGAACCGTTGCTCTTCATCAACAATGACCAGTCCCAGCTCCTTGAAATTCAAATCGCGCGACAGAATACGATGCGTCCCGATCAAGACATCGACTGCGCCGGATTCGACCGCGGCGACCACCTCTTTTTGCTCTTTCGCCGAACGAAATCGTGAGAGCAATTCAATCCGCGCGGGGAAAGCCGCAAATCGCGCGCGGAAAGTCTGGTAGTGCTGATAAGCGAGCACGGTGGTCGGGGCCAGCACGGCGACCTGTTTGCCGTCCATCACCGATTTAAACGCGGCTCGCATGGCGACCTCCGTCTTGCCATAACCCACGTCGCCACAGAGCAACCGGTCCATCGGCGTCGGCTGTTCCATATCATGTTTGGTATCGGTGATGGCGCTCACCTGATCGGGCGTCAGTTCGTAGGGGAACGCATCTTCAAATTCCGTCTGCCACGGCGTATCGCCACTGAAGGCATAGCCCTTGACTAGCTTGCGCTCCGCGTAAAGCTTGAGCAGCTCTTCGGCCATATCGCGCATCGCGCGTTTGGCGCGGGCTTTCGTCTTCTGCCAGGCAATGCCTCCCAATCGCTCAAGCGCCGGAGTATGGCCTTCGGCGCTCGAAAATTTCTGCACCAGATCGAGCCGCTCGACCGGCACATAGAGCTTTGCACCGTCGGCATAAATGAGCAGCATGAACTCGCGCTTGCCGTTTTTTTCGCCGGTCGATTCAGATCCTGTCCCGAGATTATTTCCCGTCATCCGCGCATAGACATCGGCCGAGGTCAGCGGGCCGCTCGTGTTGAGTTGCACCAGGCCCTGAAACTGGCCGATTCCGTGATCGATGTGGACGACATAATCACCGATCTTGAGGTCACGGAAATCTGAGAGAAACGCGGCCGCCTGCGAGCGTTTCGGTTTAGTAATCCGTTCCGCACGAATGGCCTCGTCAAAAAGATCGCCCTCGATATAAAAAGTGAGATTGGCCTGAGGCAGCGTAAACCCGACCGAGAGATCGCCGACCATCAAGGTGATGGCCGATAACGGGTGGCGGACTGTGGATGGATCGCCACTGGCGGAAAGGTCCGCTGTCCGCAATCCATGATCCGCCGTCGTGATGCCTGAAACTTCGTACTCGCCGAGGACCTTGCTGATTCGATCAGCAACGCCGTTGCTCGGCAAAACAAAGACCGTTTGATGGCCGCTGGAAGCCTGGCGGATCAGATCGGCCGCTAAATCGGCAAATCGGCCATGCCAGCGGCGCACGGCGTGCGAGGGGACCTCAATCTCAACTGCGCCCGGTTCGGGCGGAAAGAGGAAGAGCGGAGCGGCGGGATCACGTTTGATAAAAGTGTTGAGTCGCTCCCGTGCGGCGGCTTCAAGATTTGCGCTGGCGCTGATCTCCTCGGTGCTCAACTCTTCATTGATGGTGAGAGCGGAACTCCCCAACAAGCGCAACTCAATCCGCGAGGCATTGCCAATCCGTTCACGCAATTCCTGCGGAGTGAGAAAAAGCCTGGCCGGAGCCAGAGCCAATTCATCCACCGATTCGGCGCGTTCGTAACCGCGCTCGATCTCCTCAAGCGCCGAGCGAATACTCTTTTCGAGTTCGGCCGGTTCATCGATCACAAGCACCGCATCCTGCAGGTAATCGAAGACAGAAGCGGTTAATGGCCGAACCAGCGGGATCAGATATTCCCAACCCTGAAACTCTTCCCCCTCATCGGCAAAGACCAACCGGTCGCGCAACGCCCGGTCATAGCGTTCATCGCTCCAATGTTCGCGCGCCACCTTTGCCCAGCGCCGAAAATCTTCGGCGCCCGCCCGCTCGTCACGCATCGGAGCGATGAGGGTCTCTTTAATCTCGCGAATCGAACGCTGTGTTTCCGGATCGAATTCACGAATCGAGTCGATCTCATCGCCGAAAAACTCGACCCGGACCGGCCACGACCCGCCTTCGTTTCCACTCAGAGTTCCGCTGGGAGAATAGAAGTCCAGAATTCCGCCGCGCGATGAAAATTCGCCAATGCCTCCGACCGGATCCGATCGGACATAGCCGATGGCCGTCAGATGTTCGATCAAATAATCGAGCGGCAGCTCCTCTCCGACGCGCAAAGCGACGACCGCCCCCTTGATTTCATCAATTGCGACGAAACGGCGCATCAATGAACGAGCAGTCAGTAAAACTATCTCGCCCCTGCCCGCGGTCAGCCGCCAGAGAGCGAGCGCCCGGCGCTCCAGGATTTCAGCATGCGGCGAGGTTCCGCTATATGGATCCGTTTCGGAAGATGGGAGGGTGAAGATTTCATTCTCGCACTGAGATCGATGGTTGATGGTGCAGTAGAAAAACCGTAGATCACGCTCGAAATCTTCAAGGTCACGGCCCTTCAAACTGACAATGGCCAGGCGGCGCCCCGTCGCACGCTGCAACGCAACCAGCGTCAAAGCCTTGGCTCCATTGGCCAAACCCGCAATGTTCACCAAGCGCTTGCCCGAGCGAATCTCGGCAACCAATCTTTGAAAGCCACTATCAGTCTCGAAATGTTGAAAACTCACTTACACTTAGACTCCCAGGTAGTGAATCAACAAAGGGATAAAAGACGAAACTAACTGAAACTCCAGCGATTCTCAGTTTGGAGAAGACCAAAGACCGGCAGTCCGACGCTCATCGAGAAGTCTTTTCTTCTCCTCCAACCTGAGAACTGCCGCTAAAACTCTTAGAATATCTTTTCGAAGAGAGAGCTGATCGATCAATAACAAAGACCACAGCCGGTTGTAGTACCAGCGATTGATCTTTTCGTTAGTTTCGTCTCCTCTCTTCGTATCGTTGCAAAATCCTTTCGATCATATCAGAAGTCGAACAACCGTCAACGAATGATAAGCTCATCACTTGCCCGCCCGCCGCTTCGACCTCTTCACGCCCAACAATCCGATCGATCCCCCAATCACCACCTTTTACCAAAATATCCGGCAAGAGAGTTACGATCACTTTCTGCGGCGTCGTCTCGTCGAAGACCGTCACGTAATCGACGCACCCTAACGCAGCCATCACCTCGGCCCGTTCCTGCTCATTAAGAATCGGACGTTCCGGCCCCTTCAGTTCCCTTACCGATCGATCACTGTTGAGCGCAACAATCAACGCGTCGCCCAGGGCACGCGCCTGCTGCAGATAGCGCACGTGTCCCGGATGGAGCAAGTCAAAACATCCGTTGGTAAAGACGACACGCCGCCGCTGCCGCCTTAACTGCTCGCGTTCGATCAACAAATCATCAAGAGAAAGTACCTTTGCCATTAACAGGCATCATAATGAAACGAGACCCGCCGAACAAGACGGTCTTTTGCCGGCCGCTTGACAGACCATACCTAAAGTCCATATACTCCGCACTTTGCAAATGCGAGGCAATTCTCGCCGACTGAACTCATCACGAAGTTTCTAGGAGAGTTGGATTTTATGCCAAATCATAAATCAGCTGAGAAGCGCGACCGCCAAAATGCGCGCCGCAATTCGATGAACACTGCCAATCGCAGCCGTCTTCGTTCGCAGATCAAGAAGCTGCGCACGGCGCTCGCTGCCGGCAATCTGCAGGAAGCACAAGCAGTGCTGCCGACGACCATTTCAGTCATCGACAAGGCTGTCCAAAAGGGCATTCTGCATCGTAATACGGCGGCTCGTCACAAAGCGCGCCTGACGCTGCACGTCAATGGGCTGGCTGCCAAGTAAGATCTGCGATGCTGCGAGGCAGATGCCGGCGGCATCTGCTCAATTCAATCCTGCCTGTCTCTGCCGCAGTCGTTTGACTACCTCCTGGATATCTTTTGCATCCTCAGAATTCGGCAGACGGCGTAGATAGCTTTCGAGGTCTTCCTGTGCTTGCGTATATCTGTTCATCGCGGCATAGACCAGTCCTCTGTCACGAAGGTCCGACGCCGCATCGGGATTGATCAACAACAACCGCTCAATCACGCTCAAAGTTTTGTGGTGATCCTTGGCCTGGGCATAGATCCCTTTCAGGTTTTGCAGCATGCGGCCGAGAATTTGTTTTTTTGTCGCTGCATAAAGGAATGAAGGATGGAATTGAACGGTCTCATCATGGGTCTGTTTGACCAGATCGCGGCATCCCTCTTCCGACAAGAGGCGTCCCCCGTTGAACGGATCGATCAGGATCTCTACCGCCTCGTCAGCATACTTAACGATGAAGTGGCCCGGCATCCCCACTCCAAAGAGTTTCAAACCAACGCGACGCGCGACTTCAATCAAAACCACCGAGAGGGTAATCGGAATGCCCATGCGGCGATCGATGACATCGTTCAGAAAACTGTTCCGCGCATCAAAGTAGTTGTCCATGTTGCCGTGGAACCCCAGATCGTTGAAGAGCAGATCGCTCAATCGCATAATCCGCGCCAGCGGTTCCGCATCTAGATCATCCGATCGCCGCGCCTCATCAGCCAATAAATCCAACCGATCGAGATAGTTCTCGATCTTGAGATGAGGATATTCCTCGGCGGCGATGAGCAATGCAGCTCGATCAAGCTCCAGGCGGCTCTCATCGGATGCGAGCATTTCAATAAATTGCGACCTTGCCTCTTCTTTATTCATTCCACCTAAAGTGACTTGAAATCAATCTATGGTGCCCCCCTTGACGCTTTACTACTTGATCTGTAGGATGCAACTTAACACTGAGAAAGGAGGTGGTCTAGAGCATATGATATTAGAACACAGTGAGGTGGCTGGGACCTAGCGGTCAGGCCTGCAAGCTGCGGCGATTCACGCACGGTCTACCGCGCAGTCAATCCACACAGCTAACCGGGAAAGCCCCGATGAGCCGTCTGCTCGTCGGGGCTTTCCGTTTTTATGCTCTCGCAATTTCTGACGAGAGATCGCCAAAATCACAAATTTTGTCCGGTATCTTCGGCGGTCTTTTTTCGTCTCCTTGCGTCCGCTCGAACCTCAATTCAGACGATAGGCCTCGACTTCATCATTCGCGCGCAATCTCTCTCAATGGAAAATATTTTTCACCTGGTGGGTCATTCGAACCTTAATGCCACGTCTTAAATAAGCGAAAACAAGAAAGTTGCGACCGATAGTTTTCACGCTCAAGTTGTCTGCCGGAGAGCGTTAAATGACGATTTAGCGCTGCCGGCCAGACGCGCGGCTCTTCATCTGGCCCGACGACTAGGTCTACCCGCGTCCTGTAGCTTAGCCGAGCTCTTGAGAGAGCGGTCAGATGATTGGAGCCGTGTCGTCGGATGCAGTGCGTCCACAGGCCGGCACGGAAGGCGCGGCTAACCGGATGCAACGTTGCTAGGGGTGGCCGTGGCATTCGGCGCCTGCGCCCAGCTCCGCACCACCGGCCTGTGGCTGCACTGTGTCAGATTTTTGGTTCGAACAGATCGTAGAATGCTGATCTTCCGGCGGGAGAAACATCTCTCTGGCAATTCCGTTAGTGTCCGCGTCCGAGAGCAACGTTCCAATCTGATCCCTGGACATTTTTCCTCAGCGATCCCGCCGGTTTTTTTTTAATGTTTTTCCTGCTCTTGTTCATGGTGATCCTCAGAATTTTTTCACGTTAACTGTACTGTACCGGTCAATACAGTATTTATCGCAATGAAGGTGCTGCTACTATTTTCTATTGTTGATTGGTCGTTCAAATAAGAGTAGTATCTGCGCTGATCGGACTGAGTGAGCCGGTCTTGGCGTGCTTCTTCCGGATTGATTCAAACCTCACAAACTCCCCCGCCCCGAAGAGAGGTCCCTCATGAAAATCGAATTGCGGCAGCTTTCTGCCTTAATTCTTTTCGTCCGTTTGGCGTGAACTAGATCTAGTAATAACATCCCCTACTACAAACAAACGATCATCTCGGGAAAACTGCGATATTGTGGTAAAGTTGCGAATGCCAATTATCCAGTAGCTATCGATGTTTTCGTCCGTTGCCCAGGGAAAGGAATCATAATGCGATTTATCGCTTTCCTATTTTTTCTCACACTCATCTTTCAGAATAAAGATAAGGGCTTAGATCTCAATTATGACAAGGCCAAAAACCAGACGGTAGCTTCGACTGCGCCGATCGAAGTCAAACTGAGAGATAGCTTCTTGACCAAAGATTTCGACTTCAAAGTCCAATGTATTTTCGAGGGACAGTATCCGGTTGCTCGTCCGGAGAGTGCTTACTTAGTATTTCGCGCGCTCTCGCATCGCTGGAGATTTCTGGAAGAATCGGAGCGCCAAGCGAGTTTCTTGATCGATGGCATGAGGTTCAGCCCTTCATCAAAGCCGAACTATACAAGCGTCGTTGGAGAGAAATTCCTCGACGAAACGCTGATCTACGAAGTCAAAATCTCTGACGTCGAAAGGATCGCCAGAGCGTCGAATATCGAAATCCAAATCGGCGAGGTCGTCGGTCGGCTCAAAGAGAAACAGGTCGGTAAAATCAAAGACTTTCTCGATCGGGTTTCCAAACCGTAGGACCTCACGTTGAGGATTGAGCATCTAACATCTTTTCTGGTGAGAGGTGAAAAGTTGGTGCTGTTGAAGATCTCCTACAAGCTGCGTGCTCATCACGTGGCGGTTTACGAACGGACCTTTGCCGAACGCACATTGCCGCTGATTCGAGAGCATGGATTCCGATTTTGGGGAATCTGGCGGACGGTCGTCGGCGATGCCCAAGAATACCTGGAATTGTGGGAATTTGATTCGATGACGGAGTTCGATGAAAAGTGGCGCGAGCTCATGGCGGATCCGCGGCTCCAGGAGATTTTCGAGATCACCGGCCCGCTGGTCGAGAGCGAAAATCTTTCCTTGTTCGAACCGTCATTGCCCGGCGAAAAGATGATTTCAATGAGGCAATAGATGCAAATGGGTGAGAACGGAGCAGAGTCATCGTATATCTTCACGGCCGCCTCGACCGCGGCCGTAACGGCTCCTCATCTCATCTCTCATCTGCTTGAACTGCTCCCACTGCTGAGTCGTCAACACCGTTTGCAGGCGCTGGTCGGTCTGCTGACGGACTTCCTGCATCCGTGGCTCTGATTGTTTGCGCACCTCGATGAATTGGGCGCGAGCCTCGTCGAGAATCTTTTCGACCTGTGGTCTCTGCTCCGGGGTCAGGTTGAGGCGATTAAGCAGATGCTCGAACCGTTCCCGTCTTCCCTCGAGTGGTCTCTCCACTCTCCACTCCCGGTAAAGATTCCAACTCAAGGCGCCGGCCACGACACCGAGCGTAAAGATGGCCACGACGGCCATTCGCAGTTGCCATTTGTTCCTATTGCCGATTTCCATCACTGTCTCCCTCCTCAAAGTAGATATCGGTCAAGATCTGCCCATCAGTCGTCTCGTCGGTTGCCGGAGTGTCAGCGCCGAAGACAATCCAATCCGTGAGATCGCGATTGGAGTTGCCAACTCGCTCGACCGAATTAATGGCCGTTTGATCTGACTTCTGGAAGACGGTCAAGGCCACCAGCATGACGACGATCGCCGCCATTGAGCAGAGGACCAAACCCGCCGCTTTCCAAACACGAGAAAATAGGGATGGTTCGAGTTTGGTCTCTTTTGCTCTGATTGCCGCCATGACTCTCGTCTTGAAGAATGGAGAGGGTTCGATCGTGGCGGATGTCCGCTCGCGGAGCAACCGCAGCGAAATTTGCGCGGCGTGAAACGATTGCCGGCACGCGGCGCACTGCGCAGTGTGCTCTCGGATCAACGAGAGTTCGACCTCACTCAATTTATCGAGAGGAGCAGTGTCCAACAATTTAGCGATATGTTCGTCTCTCATCTCTCTCTCCTCCGCTCTCTAACCTGATACTGAACTCTTTCTTGAGTCCTTCATTAAATTTTCCACCGCTTCGCGGAAGCGGTGACGAGCCCGGAAGGCCCGGACTTTGACTTTCGATTCCGACCAGCCGGTCATCTCTGACACCTCTTTGACCGAAGCGCCATCTGCATCCATGAGCATCAAAACGAGCCGGTCATCGGGCGATAAGGTCCCTAAAACTTTGTCTGCCAGATCCGCCGCCACAAGATCGTCCTCAACAGACTTTTGATTGGCAGCGGCCAGGCTGTTTAACTTGTCGTCCAGCCACTCAGTCTCCTCTGTGGTCAGGTCGGTGATGGTGAATTCAGGGCGGCGTTTGTTATGGCGAATTAGATTAATGCAAGTGGTCGTGGCAATCCGTGAGAGCCAGCCTCCGAACGAGCCGCGGCCTTCATAATTGCCGAGCCGCGTGTAGACTCTTAAAAAGATCTCCTGCGAACATTCTTCCACTTGACTGCGCTGGCGGAAAAACCGGCTCGCGATTTGAAAGACACGAGGGGCGTAGCGACGCACGATCTCTTCGAAGGCAGCCTCATCTCCGCTTTGCGCGTGGCGCACCAGCTCTAAATCCGAATCCTGTTCGACCCGATCCTCCAGGATATTCCTCGTGAAAGGAAGTCGAGCCCTGAGTCTCGAGCACTTCGTGCCCAGGACTCAGGACTCAAGTTTAAAGGTGATTACTCACTTTGATTGGCGCGGCGGTCAGACTCCTTGGACTTGAACTGTTCGCGTCGCGTCTTCATCTGCTCAGGGATCTGCTCAAGCTGCGCCTTCTGCTCCGGCGTCAACACCGCAACGACCTCTTGCCGCAGCTTGAATCGTTCACCCATCAGCTTAGCCTGCAAAGAAGCCATCTCGGTCAGCTTCTGAGTGGCCAGCTGCTCATTGAAACTGGCGCCAGTTTGGGACTGGCGGAGTTCTTGATGCTGGGCCCGCAGGTCCTGGCGCAAAGTTTTGGTCCGCTCGCGAAAGTTCTGATTGATCTGTTTAATCTGCGCTTTTTGAGCATCAGTCAGATTCAATCGACTGAACATTCGCCCGCCCATCCAGCCGCCGTGCCCGTGACGGCCGCCGAAACCTCGTCCGTGAAAATGCTTCTCCTGCTGATCCCCCGACTGACTGCCCTGCCCGGCGCCGGCGGATTGGCCAAACACAAATGGAATGGTCAACACGCCTGCCAGCAGTGCGACCAGAGCGAGCATCGGAACTTTACCCAACTTCTTCATCTTTTGTCCTACCTCCCACGTTGATTTGTCAAATTTACAGTCACTGAAGACCACAATGAGCCTTCTAATCGATTAGACACCCATCCCTCGAGAGCGGTTACAAACGGGTCAAAAAATCAAATGAAAAGAAGCCGGAATTGATGTGCGAAAAAGATTGTAACTAAATCAGAAAGCCAGGTGTCCATGAAGTTATGTGTCAGGTTTGTGAGTAATTTAGGGTGCGGATCGATCAAGTATAGAAGAGGAGGAGGGACAACCCGTGGTTGTCCTATATAAGGAAGAAGAGGCGATGAAACTGAAGTTGAATAAAAACAAGCGGCTCTTATTGGTCATCATTGGCGTGATTGCAGTGGGAGTGACAACCGGATATACGCTACTCACTCGTGGCGACAAGGCTGAAGACTTCCTGACTGCCAAGGTCGAAAAAGGCAACATCCGTAATGTCGTCGCGGCGACCGGGACCCTGCAGGCGGTGACGACGGTGCAAGTCGGCAGCCAGGTGTCAGGCACCATCGCCTCACTCAAGGCCGATTTCAACTCGGTGGTGAAGAAAGGTCAAATTGTTGCGCAACTCGATCCGGCATTATTTCAGGCGCAGGTCGCGCAGCAGCGCGCCAATCTCGAACAGGCAAAGGCCAGTTTGACCGACGCCAAAGCGAAGGTGCTCGGAGCTCAATCAACGGTGGCCAATCAACGCGCCGGAGTATCGAGTGCCACGGCCAATCTCGCGGCGCTCAAAGCGCAACGCGACGATGCCGCGAGATTGCTCGAACGCCAACAATCCCTCGCCGCGAGCGGAGTGATTGCCGAACGCGATCTGGAATCGGTTCGAGCCAGTTTTCAGGCCGCCGATGCGCGCTATAGTCAAGCGGCCGCACAGCTCGACCAGGCGAAAGTCAACGAAGATTCCGCGACGGTCGCCGGTTTAGAGCAGGCCAGAGCACAGGTCAAACAAGCCGAAGCGCAGGTGCAGCAATCCAAGGCCGCTCTGGAGCTGGCTGAAGTCAATTTGAGTCATACGACGATCACTTCTCCCATCGATGGAGTGGTGGTTTCGCGCAATGTCGATGTGGGCCAAACGGTAGCGGCGAGCCTCTCGGCGCCCACACTCTTTACCATTGCCAACGATCTGACCCGGATGCAGGTGATCGCCAGTATCGATCAGGCCGACATTGGTTCGATCAATTCGAACAATCAGGTCATATTCACGGTTGACGCTTTTCCGGGAGAAAGTTTCAAGGGTACGATCAATCAGATTCGGCTCAATGCCGTCAACAATCAGAACGTCGTTACTTACAATGTCGTGATCGACGTCAGTAATCCGGAGTTGAAACTTAAACCTGGAATGACGGCCAACATTACATTCACCATTGCCGAACGCAGCAATGTTATCAAAATCCCCAATGCCGCGTTTCGTTACCGGCCGCAGGATATGACGCCCGAGAAGTTGCGCGAAATTATACGCGGAGCATCCGGCAATGAGTCCGGACAGGCCAGAAGGCAAGAGAATGCTCAAACTTCCAACGATGCCGGCCAACCAAATGCCGGCCAGCCGAACAGGCAAGGGCGAGAGCGGAAGCCCGATGGGTCTGGAGGACCTGGAGGACCTGGTGGGCCAGGTGGACAGGGCAATCGGACGGCTGATGACAGTGGCGCTCGCCGCGAGGGTGGACGCATGGGTGGATTGGCGGCATCGAATGCTCCTGTCCTCGCCGGGCAACGGCGCGTCATCTGGATCTTGGGGCCTGATAAAAAGCCGCAACCGCGAGTTGTTCAACTCGGTATTACCGATAACGTGACCACTGAAATGGTTCAAGGGGAGCTGAAAGAAGGTGATCTGGTGATCGTCGGACAAAATCTGACCGGCGATAATCGGCAGAATAGACAACAGACACCTGGATTTGGCGGCGGACTGCCCGGTGGCCGAGGCGGATTCGGTGGCGGTCCCGGTGGCGGTCCCGGTGGCGGTCCCGGTGGCGGCGGTGGTGGCCGTCGTTAAGGTCCGTGAAGCGTAGCAGGAACGGGCGCTGGAAGATCAATCCGGCGTTTGTTCCTCGCGCTCGCGAGGATGCCTGCGAGGGTGTAGGCTGCGCGAGATTTCGAGGTTCAGAGTATTCGATCTATTGTCTTTCGCGACGATCAGCAAAAAATAAGAGTGCCCTGGGAGCGCGCGGAATGCGCGCCGAGCGAGGAGGTAATGGAGTGCAAGCGGTGATTGGGATAGAGACGAAGGAAAGGGAAAAAAGCGGGGAGCTAGAAGCGCAACAGTCGAACGCGCGTCCAATTATTCAATTAAGCCACATCCACAAGATCTATCAGATGGGGGATGTCGAGGTACACGCGCTGCGCGGTATTTCGCTGACGATTCGCGAAGGCGAATTCGTCGCGATCATGGGCACCTCAGGTTCCGGTAAATCGACGACCATGAATATTATCGGTTGTTTGGATCGTCCCACGCGTGGCACCTACACCCTCGACGGGCAAGATGTCTCGCAGCTTTCCAAGGATGAACGCGCGGATATTCGCAATCGCAAGATCGGCTTCGTTTTCCAAGGTTTCAATCTCTTGTCGCGGACATCGGCCCTGGAGAACGTCGAGTTGCCGATGCTCTACGCCAATATCACCGCCGCTGAGCGGCATCAACGAGCATCAGAAGCTTTGGTCGCGGTGGGCCTGGTCGGGCGGGAGCAGAATCATCCCAATCAACTTTCAGGAGGACAACAGCAACGTGTAGCGATTGCGCGCGCCCTGGTCAATCGTCCGGCGCTGATCCTCGCCGACGAACCGACGGGCAATCTTGACTCTCGCACTTCGGTCGAAGTAATGGAGATTTTTCAGAAGCTAAATCGTGAGCAAGGGATTACGATGGTTCTCGTCACGCACGAACATGACATCGCCGAATATGCAGACCGGGTCATCGATTTCAAGGACGGCAAAATCAAACGCGACTACCGGGTCACCAATCGGCGCGATGCTTCAGAGGAATTGAAGCTGCTTCCGACACAAATGGATGATGATGACGAGGATGATGAGGAGTTGCCCTCTGAGTCTTAGCTCAGAACTCGGGATGATGACGGATTTGGGTAGGTCGTTATGAATTTATTGATGATCTTCAGAATAGCTTTTCGCGCGCTGGCGCGTAATAAAATGCGATCCGCATTGACGATGCTCGGCATTATTATTGGCGTCGCCGCGGTGATTGCGATGGTCAGCATCGGACAGGGCGCTCAGGCCTCAGTGCAAGAACAGATTGCCAATGTCGGTACTAACTTGCTCTTTGTCGGTGCGGGCTCACAGAACGTCGGAGGCGTGCGGAGCGGAACCGGCAATACCAATTCCAACACATTGACGGTCGATGACATCGACGCCATTCGGCGCGAGCTCCCCAGCGTGGCGATGGCCAGCCCGACTGTCAATGCGCGGTCACAACTGGTCTTCGGTAATCAAAACTGGAACAGTAATGTCCAGGGAGTTAGTGAACAACTTCCCCAAATTCGCAAATGGCAGATCCAGAGCGGAGAATTCTTCTCTGAAGCTGATGTGCGTACCGCGGCGCGCGTGGTCGTGTTAGGTCAGACTATTGTCGACAACCTCTTCCCCGGAATTGATCCAATCGGGCAGATGATTCGCGTTCGTGAATTGCCGTTTCGCGTGGTGGGCGTCATGGCTAAGCGGGGACAGGATCCCCAGGGGCGTGATCAAGATGATATCCTCTTCGCTCCATATACAACCGTCCAGAAGAAACTCCTGGCAATCACCTATGTGCAGTTCGCCTATGTTTCGGCCGTCTCTCCGAATGCAACCTACACG
>Ga0081539_10000664_pt1 | contig 69034 bp, 55 predicted proteins | sample TabmetS4T2R2_FD_71023 | JGI IMG/M metagenome (GOLD analysis project Ga0081539, IMG submission 71023) | Tabebuia heterophylla rhizosphere microbial communities from the University of Puerto Rico - S4T2R2 | ecosystem: Host-associated > Plants > Roots > Rhizosphere ...
GGGGGCGGGAGGGCCGCTTGTTCACCCTCGCCACCGGGGTGGTCCGGTTCCCCCCCCGCCGGTTTTACCGCAACCGTGTCGCGGTGCGTGGGGAAAGCCGGGAGATCCGGGCGCCCCCCCGCCGTAGTGCGGCTTGATCGTTCGCCCGATATCCGTACCGCTGCCGGCGTGTCGTACGGATATCGGGCGAACGATCAAGCTGGGGGGCGGTTTCGGAGGGCGATTACCGTGGCGCCCTGGTGGAGGCTTGTGGCCAGGGAGCCGCGGACGCCGTCCATCCCGTCGCGCAGGGCCTCCAGGAGCTCGCCCGCACGCATCGCGCGGCCGAACAGGTGGCCCTGGCCGGCCGTGCAGCCCAGCTCCCACAGAGCCTGGCGCTGGTCGGTGGTCTCCACGCCCTCGGCGACCACGGCCAGGCCGAGCGAGCGGCCCAGCTCCACAGTGGAGCGGACCGCGGCGGCGGCCTGGGGGGAGGTGCGCATCGCGGCGACGAAGGTGCGGTCGATCTTCAGCTCGTGCACCGGGATCTCGGAGACGACGGACAGCGTCGAGTGGCCGGTGCCGAAGTCGTCGAGCGCGAACCGGACGCCCGCCTTGCGCAGGGCGGTCAGTACGCGGTCGACGGCCTGGAGCTGGCCCACCGACGCGGTCTCGGCCAGCTCCAGCACCAGCGAGCCGGGGTCGAGGTGATAGGCGCGCAGCTCGTCGAGGACCAGCGTGGGGAACGCGGGATCGAGCAGGCTGTGCGGCGACACGTTGAGCGCGACGGCCAGGTCGAAGCCGGCGGACTTCCACTCGCGGAGGCCGAGGAGTGCCTGGCGCAGCACCCGTGCGGTGAACGCGCCGAGCAGGTCGGAGCGCTCGACGATGGGGAGCCACTGCTTGGGTAGGAGCACGCCGTGGCGGGGGTGCGCCCAGCGGGTGAGCGCCTCGGCCGCGACCGCCTCGCCGCTGCCCAGGTCGACGATCGGCTGGAAGCGGACGGTGAACTCGCCCTCGGCCACCGCGCGGGCCAGCTCGCCGCCGAGGGAGAGCTGGCGGTGGTCGGCGGTGTCGCGGCCGTGCTGGTAGTCCACGATGGACACGCCGGCCCGCTTCGCCTGGTACATCGCCACGTCGGCGCGGCGCAGCAGCTCGCCCGCGCTCACGCCGGGGCCGGCGAGCGCGATGCCGGCGCTGGCCTGCACCGTGACCTGCATGCCGGCCAGGCCGACCGGCTCGCGGAGGCAGTCGAGGACGCGGCGGGCGCGGTGGATCGCGGTGGCCGGGGCGGGCAGGTTTTCCAGCAGGATCGCGAACTCGTCGCCGCCCAGCCGGGCCACCACCGCGCCGTTGTCGCCGGCCGCGGCGCTGAGCCGCCCGCCCACCTCGGCCAGCAGCTGGTCGCCGAAGGCGTGGCCGAGCGTGTCGTTGACCTCCTTGAACCTGTTGAGGTCGACGAGCGCCAGCGCGAGCGTGCCGCTGCCGGTGCGCTCCCGCGCGCCGAGGCGGTCGAGCAGGTCGCGCCTGTTGGCCAGGCCGGTGAGCGGGTCGCGGCGGGCGTCCCGCGCGTGCCGCTCGGACTGCTCGTGCAGCTCGGCGTACGCGCGGGCGTTGAGGATCGCCGTGGTGAGCGAGGCGCCGAAGGCGCGCAGCGTGCTCTCCTCCCGGCCCTGGATCCCGCCCGTGGCCGGCGGCAGGGCGAGCCGCAGCACGCCGATCGCGCTGCCGTCGCGGCCGCCGAGCAGGCGGCTGGCGGTCAGCTCCGCCGGCTGGGGTGCCGCGTTGGACGGGCCGTCGTAGAGCACCCGGTCGGCGTCGGCGCGGACCAGCCGGCACGGCTCGACGTCCCAGAGCTCGACCTGCGCCTGGCGGGCGCCGAAGACCGCGACCGCGCCGCGCGCCGCGGTGCGCAGCACGCCGTCGAGGTCGACGCCGTTGAGCGCGTCGGTGGCGGCGGCGAGCTGCTCCCAGGTGGCGCGCTCGGCCCGCAGGTGGAGCCGGTGCATGTAGAGCAGGTAGAGCACGAGCTGGGCCAGCGGCATCGCGATCATGAGCCGGGGGTCGAACGCGATCAGCCCGAGCGCGGCGCCGGCCAGGACCATGCCGGCGGCGTCGACGAGCAGCCGGACGTCGAGGTCGGTGCGCCAGACCTCGGCCCACGAGCGGCCGGTGGCCAGCACCAGCGTGGCCGGCGTGACGACGTGCTCGACCGCGGCGAACGCGGCGGCGGCCAGCGGCAGGGCGACGAGGTAGACGCTCCAGGGCTGGGTGAGCAGGTCGCCGTCGAGGCTCGGGCGGACGCCGGCGAGCCACACCGCGTAGACGGCGGCGGTCGCGGCGAGGACGTCCTTGCCGCTGTTGTGCAACGCCTTGTGCAGCGACGCGCCGCTCTGCCGGGCGACGATCCGGGCGACCATGACACCGGCCGCGCCGCAGACGATGGCCCAGCCCGGCGGCAGCACGACCGCGAGCACGAGCAGCGCGGCGGAGGCGGCGCTGAGCCGGAGCTGGGTGCGGATCCGGACCGGCGCGGAGCAGGCGGTGCCCACCGCGACAAGGCCCACCGCGATGACCAGGTAGAGCCACTCGGCCGGCGAGGGGACGGTGAGCCGGGTGGCCGCCCAGGCCAGAGAACCGGTTGTCAAAAACAGGACGAGACCGGTCAACAGCCGCAGCCGCCCGGTCTCACCCTCGCTCACGCCGACCAACTCTCTACTGTGGAGGGTTGCCATCGACCGATTGACATTCGGTCAGGCTACCGCAGCACTGAGTGAGATCGACACCCTGTGTCGCCTCAGTGCCAGTCATGGTTGCGCCGCATGGCCGGTCCTCCCTCCGTGTCGCCCGCCGACACGGTAGGGAGAGTTCGCCCTGGAAAGGAAGGTTAAAACGTCCCTTGCACCAGACTGAGCCTATTCAGACCGATCTGCGCCATAACGTCATGTTGCCGCCACGCTCCGCAATCACCCTCGGCCGCGCGCGTCACCCGCGGGGGACCACCCGCGGTAACCCTCATCTGGCACTTTACCCAGCTCACGTCCCAGGAGCATCATGGGTTTCAACCAGGAGGGGATCCCATCGACGGACGATCGCGGCCCGTATCGACGCGGTTCTACCAGATACCCGCGGTGACCTGGCACCCACAGTGCCCTCCGGACCCAGAGCCGGTAACGAACGGGTGACGGCCGCCCGGTACGCTCGCGCGGTGGAGGATTCGGGTGCGTTACGGCGGCGTGGCCGTCCCCGGGACCCCGATATGGAGGCGCGGGTCTACAGCGTCGTCGTCCTGGTGTTCGCCGAGAAGGGCTGGGCGGGGTTCACGCTGGACGAGGTGGCCCGCCGTTCCGGCGTCGGGAAGGCCTCGGTCTACCTGCGGTGGCGCGACAAGCGGGAGCTGCTGCTCGCGGCGATGCGCGACCGGCTGGAGCCGTTCCAGGGCTGGAGCCACACCGGCGACCTGCGCGCCGACCTCAAGGCGATGGCGCGCTTCGTCTTCCAGATGTACTGGGGCTGGGCCGGCCTCGCGATCATGCGGCTGTGGCTCGACGCCCGCACCTACCCCGACCTCTTCGCCGACCTGCGCGACTTCTACCTCTTCGGCAGCGTGCGCACGGTCGAGGCGATGATCGCGGCGGCGGTCGACCGGGGCGAGCTGCCCCGGGGCACAGAGCCCGCGCTGGTGCTCGGCACGATGTTCGGCGTCGCCACCGTCCAGGTCTCGATGGCGCCGCCCGCGCCGGGCGAAGACGTCACCGCCCGCACCGAGGAGTACGTCGACCATCTCGTCGACATGGTGCTCGTCGGCCTCCGCGGCGGACACCCGCCGCGCTAGGGCCTAGACCACCGACCGCTGCGCCACGCCGCGCGGGTCGGCCGGGTTTCCCCTGGTCAGGTACTGCGGGATCGGCGCCCGGTCGGTGCCGGTGTCGCGCACCTTGCCGTATCGCACGGTCCCCCACCCGTCCTGGCGCGGGCCCCGGGACAGGTCGGCGCTCACCTCGTTCCAGGTGGTCGGCCCGACCGCGAGGTCGTAGTCGGCCGACGCCTGGCGGACCTCGTTGTGGTGCAGGGTGACCGCGCCGTCGAGGTAGTAGTACTCGACCTGCCACATCTGCTGCGCGCCGGCCGGCACCCGCGCCGGGTTACGGTCCGGGTAGCCCATCCAGGTCGCGCCCGGGTACGGACCCGGCATCCGGTCGTCGAGCCGCACGCCGCCGCCGGAGCCGGCGTGGAAGAGCTTGCCGGACAGGCCGGTCCACGTCGGCATCGCGATCTGGCCGCCGCAGTTGTAGTACGCCACGACCCACCGCACCGCGAAGTAGCCCCGCCCCTCCAGCGTGACCCGGTGCCCGCGCTCCCGCAGGGCCACCTTGTCGCTCCGGTCGAAGCGGTCGAACATGCCGCCCACCGGCGTCACCCTCCCGCTCTCCGGGCGCCTCGGCAGCGGACCTGGCGCGCGGTCGGCCGGCGGCGCCTGGTCGGGAGCGTCCACGTTGCTCCCGTACGCGGGCTTCGGGGCGATCTTCGCCGGCACGGGTGCCCGCTCCTCGGCGGCCTGCCCGCGCGCCCCGGGCTTCGACTCCCACGGACTCGGTGACGGCTCCACCACCGGCGCGGTGGCGGGCGGCGGCGCGGCCACCTCGTCCGGTGTGGACGGTCCGTGCGGCACGATCAGGTACACGATGCCGACGGCCAGGACCACCGCGCCGGCCAGCAGCCCGCCGCGCACGCCGGGACGCGCGGAGACGGCCTCCCGGGCCTGGTCCAGCCAGCGCTCGACGGTGCCGGGCGCGTCCGGGTCGGCGTGGGCCGGGACGTCCGCGGTGGCCTGGGTGACGACCACACCCTGCGGCCCGCCGAGCCTGGCCACGAGTTCCAGGGGTACCGGCAGCAGGGCCATGCCGGCGAGCAGCCGCTCGGCGGGCACCTGGTCGGCCCAGTGGCGCCCGCACTCGCGGCAGGCCTTGGTGTGGCGGATCAGCCGCTTGCGCCACAGCGCGCCGGGCTTGGCGTCCCAGCCTTCGAGCATGTCGATGAGCTCGCCGCAGTGGCGGTCGGACCACAGCGCGCGGACCACCGCGCGGGCGCCCTGCAGCTGGATCTTCATCCGCTGTATCCGCACCGCCGCGTGCGGGCCGGTGAGGCCGAGCGCGGCGGCCAGCTGGTCGCGGGTCAGCTCGCCGGCGGCCTCCTGCCACCAGAGCGCGAGCAGCCGGCGGTCGCCGTCGTCGAGCCACCGGGTGGCCTCGGCGACCTCCTTGCGCTGCCCGGTCAGGCCCAGCTCGGTGATCGTCGCGTCGACGAAGTCGGCGGCCGGGTCGGCCAGCTGCCCCACCTCGTCGAGGCCGCCGCCCCGGGCGAGCATCTCCTTGCGCGCCCGCGCCCTGGCCCGCACCTGCTGCATGGCGATCGCGACGAGCCAGGCCCGGAAGCGGCTGCTGTCGCGCAGGCTCTTGAGCTTGCGGACCACGCGCAGCATCGTCTCCTGCACGACGTCGTCCACGTCCGGGTGGCCGTCGAGCGCCCGGCCGACGATGTTGTACACCAGTGGCAGATGCTCGGTGACGAGGTCGTCGAGCGACCTCTTGTCACCGTCGCGCGCCGCGGCGACCGTGGCGGTGTCGACCACCACTTCGAGCCGTGCGTGCCTCCCCATGGACACCACCTCGCCGGATCGCGGCCGTCCCCGTCCCCACACGGTGACCGTCGCCGTCCCAGGGGCAAGCTAGTTTATTGGACGGCGCCTGTCCATAATTATCCTGCAACTTGCGTCCCAACGGTCACATCGGCACCAAATGCCACTCACTCCCGTGCGGCGTGCCGTCCGACCCGTCCCAGCAGCACAGATAGCCTGTCTTCGATCTGTTGCGCGGTGCCCGAGCCGGTCATGATCGCCACCGGGCAGTCGCCGGTGTCCACCAGGAGTGTCGGGAAGGCGACCACGTTCAGGCGACGTACCCGGGCGAAGTCGGCCTCCGCGGCCCGCAGCGACCAGGGATGGTCGAAGCCGGCGACCACCGCGGCCTCGTCCAGCCCGTACTCGCGGGCGATCCGCCCGTGCGTCTCCGGCTCGGCGAGGCTGCGCCCCTCGACGAAGAACGCCTCCTGCATCGCCGCGGCCAGCTCGACGGCCCGCTCGGGCGCCGACCGCCGCAGCGCCGCGAAGCCCCGGGCGGCCGCGGTCGAGTTCATCACGAACGAGCCGTCCGCGGTCAGCCGCTCGTACCCGTCGCCGAACCAGGCGCCGGTGAGGTCGGCGATCCGCCGGTTGGCGGCGTGCTGGTCGCCCAGCTGGCGGATCGGCACCCGCGCCGACCCCACGTACAGGCCTCCGCAGAGGACCTCGACGCGGGTGCCGGGATAGGCGGCGGCGACGTCCACCATCGTCTGGGCGAAGCCGTACGACCACGCACAGTAGCCATCGAACACGTAGATGAGCCCACGCTCGTTCATCGGGTCCCCCAACGACCTTCAAACGCTGTGCCGGTGTACACGTACCGCGGGGCATTACAGATGATCAGCGTCAGGAAAATTTCTCGTTTCCGTTCAGCCGCTCGCGCGCGCCGTCCGTATCTCCGGACATGACGGCGATGCTGGGCTACGACGACCCGCGCGGTGGCCCCTACTACCCGCCCGGCCCGCAACGCGAGCCGTGGCCAGGGCCGCGTACCTATCCCCGGCACCGCGCGGACCTGCCGCCCGGCACCGTGTGGGACGAGCCGCCACAGGACCGTCCGCGCCGGCGCGGGCCGGGCCGGCTGCTGCTCGCCGGGCTGCTGATCGCCGCGTTCTCGGCCGTGTCCGGCGGTGCCGCCGGCTGGTACGCGTCACTCTGGTCCAACGTCCAGCAGACGCCGCGCCTGGCCGCGGACGCCGCGGTGCCGGAGGCGCTGGTCGGCGCCGCCGAGGAGGCGCTGCTCGGCGTCGTGTCGATCGAGGTGGTGGGCGACGACGAGGCCTCGTCCGGCTCCGGGTTCGTCATCGACGACAAGGGCCACATCATGACCAACAACCACGTCGTGGAGTCCGGCGGGCGCATCACGGTGGTCGGCCAGGACGGCGAGGAGCACACCGCGCGGCTGGTCGGCCGGGTCGCGCGTACCGACATCGCGGTGCTGCTGGTCGCCGACGGCGCGGAGGCGTTCCGCCCGCTCTCGCTGGGCCGGAGCACCGACCTCAAGGTCGGCGAGCCGGTGCTCGCGGTCGGTTCGCCGCTCGGCCTCTCCGGCAGCGTCACGGCCGGCATCGTGAGCGCCGTCGACCGCCAGGTCCGGATGGGCGACGCGGGGCGCCAGTCGGCCGTGCAGACCGACGCGTCCATCAACCCCGGCAACTCCGGCGGGCCTCTGGTCAACGCCAAGGGCCAGGTCGTCGGCGTGAACACCGCGATCGCCACCATCGACGGCAACGGCAACATCGGCATCGGCTTCGCGATCCCGATCGAGCGGGCCGCGCAAACCGCCCAAGAGATCATCGCGGCGGCGTAATGTGCTCCGGGTGGGAATCGTCTCGCCCGGCTTTCGCGGCCGGCCGCGCTCGTCCGGGCCGGAGCTGCCGCCCGGGCAGTACCTGACCGAAGACTTCCCGGTGCTCTCCGCCGGCCCCACACCCCGCGTGCCGATGGACCGCTGGGAGTTCGTGATCACCACGGAGACGTCCCGCGAGCACCGCTGGACGTGGGCCGACCTGATGGCCCTGCCCAGCGAGACGCCGACCGTCGACATCCACTGCGTGACCAAGTGGTCCAAGCTCGGCACCACGTGGCGCGGCGTCTCCCTCGACACCCTCATGTCCGATGTGGACACCGCAGCCGACTACGCGTTCGTCCACTCGTACGGCGGGTACACCACCAACCTGCCGCTCGCCGACCTGCTCGACGGCCAGGCCTGGGTGGCGTACGAGTACGACGGCGACGGCCTCGCCCCCGCGCACGGCGGGCCCGCCCGGCTGCTCGTCCCCCACCTGTACCTCTGGAAGTCGGCGAAGTGGGTGCGCGGCATCCAGCTGCGCTTCGACGACGAGCCCGGCTTCTGGGAGACGGCCGGATACCACGACTACGGTGACCCGTGGCGCGAGCAGCGATACCAGGGCGACTGACCTGGCGGGTCGGCAAGCTGGCCGAGGCCCGCGCCGAGACGCCGACCGCGCGCACGCTGGTGCTCGACGTGCCCGGCTGGCCCGGCCACCTCGCCGGCCAGCACGTCGACGTGCGCCTGACCGCCGAAGACGGATACAGCACCCAGCGCAGCTACTCGATCGCCACGCCGGCCGATGGCGACCGGGTCGAGCTCACCATCCAGGCGGTACCCGACGGTGAGGTCTCCCCCTACCTGACCGAGGTCCTCTCCCCCGGCGACCCGCTGGAGCTGCGCGGCCCGGTGGGCGGCTGGTTCGTGTGGCGCCCCACGGGCGTCGACCCGGTGCTGCTGGTCGCCGGCGGCTCCGGCGTTGTGCCGCTGATGGCGATTGTCCGGGCGCGGCGGGCGGCGGGCAGCCGAGTGCCGTTCCGCCTCATCTACTCGGTGCGCACGCCCGGCGACGTCTACTACGCCGACGAGCTGCGCCGCCGGGCCCGCGACGACGCCGGCCTGGACGTGACGTTCGCGTACACCCGGGCGGTCCCCGACGGCTGGCCGCACCCGCCGCGCCGGATCGGCGTCGCGGACGTCAACACCAACGGGTGGCCGCCCGCCCTCACGCCCGACTGCTTCGTGTGCGGCCCCACCGGCTTCGTCGAGACGGTCGCCGACATCCTCGTCGCGCTCGGCCACGACCCCCGCCGTGTGCGCACCGAGCGCTTCGGCCCCACTGGAGGTTGAGAGAGATGAGCGACCCACACCTCGACGGCAACGCGCTCGCCGGCCCCCTGCGGGAGATCTTCGCCGTCGACGTCACCTCGGCGACCAGTCGCTGCGCCGCCTGCGGCCAGACCGGTGCGGTCGCCAACCTGCACGTGTACCCGAACGCGCCCGGCCTCGTCGCCCGCTGCCCCGGCTGCGAGGAGGTCGTGCTGCGCATGGTCCGCACGCCCGACGCGGCATGGCTCGACCTGCGCGGCGCGGTCTCGCTGCGCATCCCCATCTGACGTGTTCGCCATCCCTCTTGACGGCGGGGCCGAGCTGCGCCCGCTGGAGCCCTGGCAGGCCGAGGAGTTCCTGGCCCACATGGACCGCGCGCGGGCGGCGGTCGACCCGTGGATCCCCTGGGCGAGCCGCAGCACCGACCTCGACTCGGCCCGCGCCACCCTGCGGGAGTACGCCGACAAGCAGGCCGCCGACGCCGGTCGCCTCTACGGCATCTGGCTCGACGGCACGCTGGTGGGCGGCACGATGTTCGTGCGCTTCGACGCGGCGGCCGGCACCTGCGAGATCGGCTGCTGGCTTGAGCCGGCCGGGCAGGGCCGCGGCCTGATCACCCGCGCCGCGCGTCACCTCGTCGACTGGGCGGTCCGGGTCCGCGGCATCCACCGCGTCATCTGGCGGGTCCGCCCCGACAACACCGCCAGCCAGGCCGTCGCCCAGCGGCTCGGCATGCGCCGGGACGGAGTGTTGCGCGGCGAGTTCCTCTACAACGGCGTCCGCTACGACACCGAGGTCTGGTCGCTGCTGGCCCCGGAATGGCTCGGCGACTCCTGATCAGCGGCACCAGTCGCCGATCTTGGGGCCGGCGAGGCCGAAGAGCAACGCCCCGTAGAACCCCACCGACAGCCACGCCTGGCCCGACCCCACCCGGTCGGTCGCCGCGCCGACGATGACGAGCACGACGTTGGCGGCGCACACCAGCATCGCCAGCGTGCGCCCCCGCGCCCAGCCAACGAAGACGCCGACGCCGGAGACCACCTGCGCGCCCGCGAGCAGGATCGCGAAGATCGCCGCGGCGACGACCTCGTCCTCCTCGCCGTGCGACACCGCGTCTTCCGCGAACAGCACGCCGACCACCGCGCCCAGCACGCCGAACAGCACGAGCAGGATCGACACGATCCACACCGAGGCGGGCCGGTGGGCGGGCCGCTCCGGCCCGGGACGCCGGTAGCGCGGCCGGATCGGCGCCTTCCGGCCGGCCGGCCGCCGGGTGGGACTCTCTCCGCCGTTGTCGAGCATGGTGATCGCCTCCGCGGACGCTCCCGTGTCGGCCGGAAGTGTATCGACGCGGATCTACCGACCGGGCGGGGCCCGGGACGGCCTCTACTGTGGACTAGCCCATCGCGCGGTACGGGGTGAGCACCTGCCGGGCCTTCGCGGTGGGGTTGGTGGCGGTGGCGATGGAGTCGAACAACGCCCGGCCCAGCACCGCGTGCGCCTGCACCGCCGGGTGGGTGGCCCCGTAGTTGTCCGGTTCGGACAGCTTCTCGGCGAAGAACGCGTACGTGAGCACCGGCGCGCCGTCGGTGCCGAACATGATGCCCGCCTCGTGCCGGGACGCGCCCGCGGCCGGGGCCTCGGCGCCGTACTTGGTGGCGACGCGGCTCCGCTCGTTCGACGACATGTTGCGGCGGATGCCGTCGTGGTAGCCGTTGACCCACCGGGTGACGCGGAGCATGAAGTCGCACGACGCGGGCGAGAGCAGCGTCTTGTTGGCCAGCCGCCACAGCAGGTCGTGGGTCTCCCGGGGCGTGGTGACGCCGAGGAAGAACCGGTTGGGGTTGGCCACCGGCTCGACCCGGGTATTCAGGAAGCCCTTCGCCGCCAGGATGTCGTTGATCTCCAGCGCCGGGGCGACGCGCCCGCACATGCGTACCGCCGTGTTGTCCGAGACCAGCAGCATCGCGGTCAGGAAGTTGGCGATGGTGATGTCGTCGCCCCACAGGCCGTGCAGGTGGTAGATGCCGCTGCCGCCGAGGATGATGTCGGCCGGCAGGTCGAGCTTCTGCCCGAGGCTGAGCTGCCCCCGGTCGACCTTGTCGAGCACCGCGGTGGCCACGAAGAGCTTCTGCACGCTGTAGCCGTTGATGACGTAGTCCGCGTCGTCCTCGACGAGCGTGGTGAGCGCGCCCGTGGCGTCGACCGTCGCGACGTGCGAGTGCCAGGTGCCGCCCGCCTTGACCTTCTGCCGCTCGTACACGCTTGCGACCCGGCGCGTGCCGGCCGCCTCCGCCGCCTGTGCCGGCCCGCCGGTCGCCCCGGCCACCGCCGCGCCCGCCGCCACCGTCACCCCGAGCGCGGCCCGCCTGCTGATGCCCACCATCGATGAACCTCCCCGTGATCGTCGATGAACGCCGCGAGACTACCCGACCGGTTCGTGCGCGGTTGCCCCTTGACTCGGCAGTAACATACGGGCGAGGTGCACGCGACGGCGGAGCCCCCGCGGAAACGTGGAGCGGCGCGAAGCGCAGCGTTTTCGTGGGGTGCGGACGGGAGGCGACCGGGTGGAGCGGCGGCTGGAAGGGAAGGTCGCGCTGGTCACCGGCGCGAGCCGGGGCATCGGGTACGCCGTGGCGGAGCGGCTCGTCGCCGAGGGCGCGCGGGTCTGCCTGACCGCCCGCAAGGCCGAGCCGCTCCTCGACGCGGCCACCGCGCTCGGCGGGCCGGAGCGGGCGATCGCGGTCGCCGGCAAGGCCGACGACCCGGAGCACCAGGCGGAGGCGGTCGTGCGGGCGGTCGAGTCGTTCGGCAGCCTCGACATCCTGGTCAACAACACCGGCATCAACCCCACGTTCGGGCCGCTGCTGGAGACCGACCCGGGTGCGGTGCGCAAGATCTTCGAGGTCAACGTCTTCGCCGCGATGGCCTGGGTGCGGCACGCGTACGACGCGTGGCTGGGCAAGAACGGCGGCGCGGTCGTCAACATGTCGTCGATCGCGGGGCTTGGCGCGGCGCCCGGCCTCGGTGTGTACGCGGCCAGCAAGGCCACCCTCATGCAGCTGACCTGCCAGCTCGCGGTCGAGCTCGCGCCGGCCGTGCGGGTCAACGCGGTGGCGCCGGCGATCGTCAAGACGCAGTTCGCGACCGCGCTCTACGCCGGCCGGGAGGAGGAGGTGTCCGCCGGCTACCCGCTCGGGCGGCTCGGCCAGCCCGGCGACGTGGCGGGGGCGGTGGCGTTCCTGGCCTCCCCGGACGCGGCGTGGATCACCGGGCAGACGCTCGTGGTCGACGGCGGCGTGACGCTGCTGAGCGGCCTGTGACGCCGGGCCTGGACATCGCGCGCCTCCGGGCCTACCTCGACGCGGAGCACCCCGGCCTCCGCGAGGGGGACCTGCGCGCCGACCTCATCCCCGGCGGCAGGTCCAACCTCACCTACACGCTCCGGGACGACTCGCACACCTGGGTGCTGCGCCGCCCGCCGCTCGGCCACGTGCTGCGCACGGCACACGACATGGCCCGCGAGTACCGCGTGATCAGCGCGCTCGCCCCGACCGCGGTGCCGGTCCCGCGCACGCTGCTGCTCTGCCCGGACGCCGAGGTGATCGGCGCGCCCTTCTACGTGATGGAGTTCGTCGGCGGCACCGTCTACCGCACCGCCGAGCAGACGGCGGCACTCGGGGCGGAGCGGGCGCGCACGCTCGCGTTCACCTTGGTCGACGTCCTCGCCGACCTGCACGAGGTCGACGCGGAGGCCGTGGGGCTCGGCGACTTCGGTCATCCGGCCGGCTACCTGGAGCGGCAGGTGCGCCGGTGGAAGGCGCAGCTCGACGCCTCCCGCAGCCGGGACATGCCCGGCGTCGAGGAGCTGCACGCGCGACTCGCGGAGAGCGTGCCGGCGGAGAGCGGCGCGGGCGTGGTGCACGGCGACTACCGCCTCGACAACGTGGTGGTCGACGCGGCCGGGCGCGTCGCCGCCGTGCTCGACTGGGAGATGGCCACGCTCGGCGACCCGCTCGCCGACCTCGGCCTGCTCCTCGTCTACTGGGACGGGCTCGCGAAGCTCGGCGGCAACGCGGTGGCCACCGCGGTCAACCCGGCCGCCGGCTTCCCGCCGGGCGGCGCGCTCGCCGCCCGCTACGCCGAGCGGCGCGGGGCCGACCTCGCGCGCCTTCCGTGGTACACCGCGTTCGGCTACTTCAAGCTCGCCGTCATCGCCGAGGGCATCCACTACCGCTTCACCCAGGGCAAGACCGTGGGCGCCGGCTTCGAGCAGATCGGCCAGATCGTCCCGCCGCTTGTCGCGTACGGTCACGCCACGCTGTCGGAGGAGGCCTAGATGGACTTCGGGTACGACGACAAGACCGAGGAGATGCGCGCGCGGCTACTGTCCTTCATGGACGAGTTCGTCTACCCGGCCGAGCCGCTCCTCGACGAGCAGGAGGCGGCGGGTCCACAGTGGACGACACCGCCCATCGTGGACGAGCTGAAGGAGCGGGCCCGCGAGCGCGGCCTGTGGAACCTCTTCCTCCCGTCGATCGGGCTCACCAACCTCCAGTACGCGCCGCTCGCCGAGATCACCGGCCGCAGCCCGATGCTCGCCCCCGAGGCGCTCAACTGCTCGGCCCCGGACACGGGCAACATGGAGCTGCTCGCCGAGTTCGGCAGCCCGGCCCAGCGGGAGAGGTGGCTGGAGCCGCTGCTGGAGGCGCGCATCCGCTCCGCCTTCTGCATGACCGAGCCGGGGGTCGCCTCCTCCGACGCCACCAACATCGCCACGAGCATCACCCGCGACGGCGGCGACTACGTGGTCGACGGCCGCAAGTGGTGGTCCACCGGCGCGATGAACCCCCGCTGCGAGATCTTCGTGGTCATGGGCCGCACCGACCCTTCCGCGCCGCGTCACCGCCAGCAGAGCATGATCCTGGTACCCCGCGACACGCCCGGCGTCACGGTGCGGCGCGGCATGACGGTCTTCGGGTACGACGACGGGGCTCACGGCGGGCACGCGGAGATCTCGTTCGACGGCGTGCGGGTACCCGCGGAGAATCTGATCGCCGGTGAGGGCGACGGTTTCGCGATCGCCCAGGCCCGCCTCGGCCCGGGCCGCGTCCACCACTGCATGCGCCTGATCGGCATGGCCGAGCGCGCGCTGTCCCTGATGTGCGCGCGGGCGAGCGAACGCGTGGCCTTCGGCCGGCCGATCGCCGAGCACGGCGTGGTGGCCGACTGGATCGCCGAGTCGCGGGTGCGCATCGAGCAGGCCCGCCTGCTGGTGCTGAAGACCGCCTGGCTGATGGACACGGCCGGCAACAAGGCCGCCCACGCGGAGATCCAGGCCATCAAAATCGTCACGCCGGCGATGGCCGAGTGGGTGCTCGACAAGGCGATCCAGGCCCACGGCGGCGGCGGCGTGAGCCAGGACTTCCCGCTCGCCCGCCTGTGGACGGCCGCCCGCACGCTCCGCCTGGCCGACGGCCCGGACGAGGTCCACCGCGCCGCGTTGGCCCGTCGCGAACTACGCCGCTCCACGTAGCGCCCCCTCGCTGTCGATCAGGGAGTTGGTGGGCGTGTCCGGTGGTGTGTCATGCCACCAAGTCCCTGATCAACAGCTTCGATCCGGGCGGCCTCCGCGGTCTCCGGCGGGAGCGGCGGCCCGCAGGTGACGCGGACCCGGGAAGAAGGAAAGCTACGAGGGCTGGAGCTGGGCCGCCACCCGCACGAGACCCGGGCCCGATGTGCGCCGGGCCTCGACGGCGACCTCAGCCTCCCCCTCGGCCGGAGCCGGAAGGTCCACAGTGGACCGGGCCGGGGTGGGCGAAACCCGCACCACCTCGCCGACCGGCTCGCCGTCGACGAGGACGCGGGCCTCGCCCGTCGTGTCCGGGTCGGCGGCGTGCTGGAGAATCAGGCGGCCGGCGCGGGCGGTCCAGGTCACCGCGAGCCGCTCCCAGGACGCGCCCGACGTGCCCGGCCAGTCGGACGGGCGGGCCGGCATGAGGGGCACGCCGGGCTCGCTGGCCGGGGCCTCGGCGGCGGCGGCGAGCGCGGCGGCCGCGGCCGGTGCGGCGCGCATCCTCGCGGCCTCCAGGAGGCGGAGCCGGCGCTTGAGGTCGCGTAGCTCGGTGAGCAGGGTGTCCGGCCGGTTGATCCTAGTCATGGCTCCTCCGCCGTGGGCGTGACCGTCAGCGTCACCCGCTCCTCGCCCGCGTCGTCGCCGGGGGTGACCGCGTAGCCGAGCAGCCGCACCGTCACGTCGATGTGGTCGCCGGCGAAGAACGGGTCGTCGACCACCAGGCGGACGTCGTCGCCGACCGTGTAGGTGCCGACGACCGGGTCGAGGTCGGCGCGGACGGTCAGCTCGGGCAGCACGACCGGGCGGCGGCGGGCGGCCAGCTCGCCCCGCGCCTGGGCCAGCACCAGCGCGGCGTCGGCGGTGTCGAGCTGGGAGGCGGCCTCCTCCAGCAGCGGCCAGCCGGCGCCGTACGCGGCGGCGTCTTCGGCGAGCCGCAGCAGCCCACCGCCGCCGCCCTGCGCGAAGACCCGGGTGGCCATGCTCGCCGCGTCGACCGGCCAGACGAGGTCGACGAGGTTGGCGCCGTACTCCCAGACGTGCGCGGCGCCGGGCTGGCCGAGCCGCGGGTAGCCGAGGCGCAGGTAGCGGACCGGCTGGCCGCCCGGGCCGTACTCCACGTCGACCGTGAAGTCGAAGCCGCCGTCGGCGTTGGCCAGGTCGCGGAGCGCGTCGGCGACCGGCTTGAGCTCGCCCGCGGTCCAGCTGACCGTGCGGGTCACGCCCGAGGCGGTCGCGCCGCGCACCTCCACGCCCAGGTCGCCGCCCGGGTGTGACTGGGCCAGCTCGACAAGGCCGGCGGCTATCGCCAGCTGGTCCACATTGGAGTACTGCACCACGCCGGTCTCGCTCACCGGGTGGGCGAGGACGCGCCGGTGCTCGAAGTACGAGAGGAAGTCGGCCGCCCCGATCTCCAGCGTGGCCGTCGACGCGCTGTAGCGGCTGGTCCACACGATCCCGCCCCAGAGCAGGTCGCCGTCGCGGTCGACGTACACGGCGGCCCGCCCGGGCTGGGTGAGCAGCCGCGGCTCCCGCCCCCGGATCTCGGGGTCGTCGACGCGCAGCTGGCCGCGGAGCGTGCCGGTGTCGTTGAGGCGCTTGTCGAACGTCACCCCGGTGAGCGGCAGCTCGTCCAGGATCGTGCCGGCGCGCAGGTCCGCGACGAGGTACGTGTACATCAGGTGGTGTACGTGGCGAGCGCGGGATAGGCGACCCCCTCCAGGGAGAGCCAGTCGTCGGCCTGGAGCGCGGGGCCGAGCACGACCTGCCCGGCGTTGTTGACGTCGAGCCGGATCGGCCCGTTGGAGCTCATGGCCGTGAAGATGTGCCGGTATCGGGCCTGGTATGGGCTCGGCAGCGTGTAGATGACGGTGTTGGCGGCCCGCGCGGCGGACGTCCTGACCAGCCCGCGCAGCCGCACCCAGCCGTCTTCGGTGATCGTGTACCCAGCCGGGGCGTAGGGCGAGCCGTAGTTGCTCCAGCCGGAGGCGGACAGCGCGTGCCAGGTGTCGACGCTGCCCCGCGGCGGCCGGTAGGTGACCCAGTTGTTGCCGTTGCGGACCTGGAGCTCGCGGGTGTCGAGCCGGTAGATGAACTGGCTCTGCGGGCCGGTCGTGGCCGGCGGCAGGTCGGTGGTGCCGCGCACCGGCAGGATCCCGCCGAGGGCGGCGGTGAACTGGCGCGTGTCGGTGTACGTCGGCGTGGCCCCGCCGGACGGCACGAAGATCTGGCCGAGCCGCAGGTGCAGCGGGTTGGTCACGTTGGGCGGCTGCGGGGTGGTGTTGCTGCTCCGCTCCCCCTCCACCACCCGCACGAGGAAGCCGGGCGCGTCGGTCACGATCTCGGCGATCACCAGGTCGGTGCGGTTGAGCGACGGGTCGGACGCGGTGAGCGGCAGCTCCTTCGGCGCGTCGAGGGTCACCACGTAGGCGCCGAGCGCCGGCCGCGCCGGGTCCTGGATCACCGCCTGGAACGGGAGGACCGTGACCCGGTTGGTGCCGAGGGTGAGCCGGCCCGGGTTGCTCGGCGAGTCGCGCAGCCCGGACCGCACCCGCAGCGGGTCGAGCTGGTCGGTGAACTGGTGTGTGGTGACCAGCGCGCCGGTCGCCAGCCGTGCCTCGAAGTCGTTGATCCCGGTCACCCACCCGGGAACTCTCTCGGGCATCTCGCTCCCTCTCAGATCCAGGCGTCCCGCCACGCCACCGACAGCACGGCGGGGGCGTCGGTGCGCAGGGCGTCGAACTCGATGCCGGTGGTGCCCGCCGGCAGGCCGAACCAGGTCGAGCCGGGCAGCAGCGCGGCCCGGCGGGACGCACCGTTGAGCTTGATGGTGCGCGCGGCGACGTCGACCACGAGCATGTCGCCGCCGGTCATCGTGAGCCGGAAGCCGAGCGTGCGGCCGGTGGCGGCGTCGCGGATCACCGGCTGGACACACTGGCCGCTGATCGTCCACACCGGCCAGGTGGTCACCGTGCCGGCGTTGGCGAGGGCCATCGACCCGCCGGCCGGCTCGCCGAAGTCGAGGGGCCAGCTCGCGATCGGGAACGCCACGCCGGTGCCGGGCAGCGGCAGGCCGCAGATCGCGGTGCGCTGCTCGGCGCCGTAGCGGACCGGGTCGGGCGCGGTCAGCTGCAACGACCAGGTGAACGAGGACGGCGTCTGGTCGGCGACCTTGGTCTCGGCGGAGAGCCGCACCATGGCCTGGCGGGTGGTGAGCAGCTCGCGCACGGTGAGCGGGCGCAGCGCCGACCCGTCGGCGAGCACGGCCGCGATCCGGTCCTTGGCCCGCTCCTTGGCCTCCGGGTCGGGCGCGACCGCGGTGCCCTCCAGCGTGATCACGCGGGCGCCGCGGAACGAGGGCGCGTCGAACGTGCCGTCGCGCTGCGGCCGGTTGGCCAGCTCCAGCCGGACGGGCGGGCCGCCGGACCAGCCGCTCTCCCCGGTCACCCACCACTCGACGCCGTCGCCGTCGACCGCGTTGCCGGTCCAGCCGTCCACTGTGTACTCCGGGAGGAGCAGCGTCTCGCCCATCAGTGCTTCGCCGCCCAGGCCAGCTCGCGGGCGGCGACCTGGCCGATCTCGTACTCGGACTGGCCGGCCCGCGGGTAGACGTTGACGGTGACCGGTGCGTCGGAGGCGCCGCCCGGGCGCGGTGTCACCGGGCCGGCACCGGGTGCGGCGCGCGCGACGGTCGCCTGCGCGAGCCCGGCCAGGGCGGGCCGGATCGTGGCGGCGCGCGGCGTCGGCACGAGGTTGGTCATCGCGTCCGCGACCATGTCGCGACTGTCGTCGATGCCCACGACGAGGCCCTCGCCGACGTTGCGACCGATCTCGGCCATCAGCCGGGACGGCGAGCCGATGCCGAGGAAGCCCTTGATCGGCCCGGGGATGCGGTCGAGGATCGAGTCGCGGATCGCCGACACGACCCGGCTCGCCATGTCGCGCAGCCCGTTGATGAAGCCCTGCACGAGGTCGCGACCGCTCTGGTAGAGGGTGCGGCCGATGTTGCCGAGCGCGCTCACGATCCGGCCGGGCAGCCCGCGCACGAAGCTCACCACGCCGCCGATCGCGTCGCCGGCCGCGGAGCGGGCCCGGTTGAACGCGTCGCGCACCACCGTGTACACCTGCTGGACCCGCCGCACGGTGCTCACGACGGTCGACACGGCGCCGGTGACGACCGCGCGCACACCGTTCCACACCCCGGTGGCGATCGCGCGCACGGCGTTGAAGACGGTGGTGACCACGGTGCGCACCACGGTGAAGTAGGTGGTCACGTAGGCGCGGATGACCGTGACCGCGATCTGGATGACCCGGGAGACGAACGGCCACACCGCCGCGACCACGCCGCGGATCCCGTTGAAGACCGAGATCGCCACGTTGCGCACCGCGGAGAAGGCCGCGTTGACGATATTTCGGAACGTGGTACTTCGCTGGTAGGCGAGCACGAGCCCGCCGATCAGCAGCATGATCGCGGTGACCACGAGCCCGATCGGGTTCATCCGCATCACCAGGTTGAGCGCGCGCATGGCGACGGTGACGACCTTGGTGATCGCGTTCCACACCGCCTTGGCGGCCGCGACGACGCGGGTGGTTACGGCGTCCCGCACCTTGATCGCCGTGCTCCGGATCGTCTCCATGTTGAGCTTCTTGACCGAGTCGGTGACCTGCATGAAGCGCAGCCGCAACCCGTCGAGCGCGGGGATCCCGTCGAGCACCTTGGTGATCTCCTGGCGCATCTCGCGGGTGTTGCGGATCATGTCGCGCACGTTGCCGCTCATGCCGGCCACAGAGCCGGCCGACGTGCCGACCGCGCCGGTCCAGCCGACCACGGCGTCGGTAACGCCGGTGACCGCCGGATGCGCCTCGCGGAACGACGTGGTGATCCCCTCGACCTGCTTGGCCAGGCTCTCCGCCACCTTCGTGGAGAACGCGTTGGCCGCCTCCTGCAACGGCGCGGTCAGCTGCTGGATGAGCTGCTGACCGATCGACGACGCGGGCTGGGTCACCGCTCACCTCCCTCCGAAGAACGTGGCGATCTGCTCGCGGGTCGCGGCCGGCGTGGCGGGCGCCTCCGCCTCCGAAAGGCCCGGCCTGGGTATCGGCTCGGGCCGCGCCGGCGGGTCGGCGTGCTCGGCCGTGTGTGCCGACGCGAACATCCAGTTGGCCGCGGCGAGCTGGTCGACGGCGGCGGCCAGCAGGTGCTCGCCCAACCCCCAGTCGGCCTCCTCGCCGCGCAGCGCCCGCACCAGCGCCGCGTCGCGGGGCAGGTGCTGCACCAGCACGCGCAGCCGCCGCGCCGACAGGGTGCCGCGGTGGTAGTCGAGGACGTCGACGCCGTAGTGGCGCAGCAGGTCGGCTTCGACGGCCTCGGCGTGCTCGGTCAGGAGCGCGTCGAGGCCGAGGATTCCCCCAGGGACATGCCGGTGTCGCGGCCGTAGGCCTCCAGCAGCGCCTGGATGTCCTGCACGCTCGTGGCGTGCTCGGCGAACCGCTTGAACTGCTCCTCGCCGAGCAGCAGCGCCAGCAGCCCGTCGAGGTCGGACGGGTCGAGCCCGGCGAGCGCCCGCACCGCGTCGCGGGGCAGCTCGGTGGGGAGCCCGAAGACGTCGCCGTCTAGCTCGAACTCCCACCGCTCGCCGAGCGCCTCGAGCCGCTGCGCGCGCACCGCGTTGACGTTGTACCGCCCCACGGCCGCTACCTCCCGCCCTCGTCCGGCGCGCCCGCGCTCGCCACGGCCGCGGCCGGTGCCGCCGGCGCGGTCATCGACCAGACCGCGAGCTGCTCGGGCCGGTTGATCGGGGTGAGCGCGGAGAACGTCACGCCGAGCTTGACCGACGTCGTACGGGTGAACGACGTCTCGTCGGTCTCCGTCACCACGCCGCGCGGCACCACGAACCGGTGCGTTACGGCCGGCCCGTCCTTGAACTCGATGCCGAGCGCCCGCTCCTGCACCACGGGCGAGGCGGCGATCTCGAAGGTGACCGCGCCGCCGGCCGACGTGACCGCGCCGCCCCCGAAGAAGAACGTCAGGGTGTCGCTGTTGACCTGAAGCAGCGCGAACTTCACGGTCAGGTCGCGGTCGCTGTAGACGTATCGGATCGGGGCCACCGTCTGCCACGTGTCGATCGGGTCGAGCTTGTCCTTCTTCGTGAACTTGACCCCGTCGGCCGAGGTGTAGCCGAGGTCGACCCAGGGCGTGGCCCAGTCGGTGGTGAGGCTGGCCGGGGGCGCGGTGTGCGCCGGGGCGACGAGCACGCGGCCGGTGCCGGCCACGCGTATCTCGCTGGCGTTGAGGGGCATCTGCGGCTCTCTTCCCTTCCGTCAGGCCGGGCCGCCGGGGACCCGGATCAGCAGCAGGTATCGCGTGGTGTAGCGGTTGGCGGTGGGAAAGGCGGGGTCGCGCAGCCAGCTCGGCCCGCGGTCTTCGGCGACGTCGCTGACCACGGCGCCGCCGGAGTGGGCCACGTCGGGCGCCAGCCACACCAGGCCGCGGACGGTGCCGGCCAGGTCGAGGGCGGCGCCCTTGTCGGGCCCGTAGGTGTCGAGGCGGACGATGGCCCGGTCGAGGCCGTCGTCGGCGGAGAACTCCCCGCCCACCCGCGTCACGACCGCGGCGCGGGCCAGGCCGTCGTAGTCGTCGGGCAGCCGGACGGCCACCCGCACGCCCGCCATCTCGGGACGCGCGGAGAGGTAGGAGACGACCAGCCGCTCCACATTGGAGAATGCCACCGCTCACCCCCGTCGCGATTGCCGCCACCCAGCGTGCCGACGCCACCCAGGGGTGTCAAGGCATCCCCATATGTGGATCTCCACGCCCGGCGTGTCGGGTTCCGGCGCGCGGGGGTGCACACCGGGGTCGAGCCGGAAGGAGGGCGAGAGGGCTGCGGCGATGCGGCACTATGAGGGGATGTCGAGCGCAACAGCACCGAGCGGCGGGGTGGCGGAGTGGACCGTCGCGCTCGGCACGGGCATCCCCGGTTCCCGTTCGGCCAACTCGCCCGACCGACGCCTCCCGCGCGGCCGCCACGACCTGCCGCGCGAGTTCGTCGCCCGCACCCAGCGTGACCGCCTCATCGACGCGATGGCACGCACCGTGGCGGAGAAGGGCTACGTCGGCACCTCGCTCGGCGACGTGTGCGCGGCCGCCGGCGTCTCGACACGGGCCTACTACCAGCACTTCCCGGACAAGGAGACGTGCTTCCTGGCCGCGTTCGAGCTCGGTGTCGAGCTGCTGCAGAAGAGCGTCGCGGTGGCGTACGGCCAGCCCGGCCGCTGGCCCGAGCGGATGCGGCGCGGCCTCGGCACGCTGCTGCACATCCTCGCGGCCGAGCCCGCGTTCGCGTCGCTGGCCGTCGTGGAGGTCCTCGCCGCCGGCCCGAAGGCGCTGGCCTGCCGCCGCCAGCTGCTGGCCAGCTACCTCGACTTCTTCGGCGCCGCGCCCCGCCGCGCCGGCCAGCCCGAGGTCCCCCGGGTCGCCGTCGAGGCCGTGATCGCCGGCGTCTACGGCGTGATCTTCGACCACGTCTCGACCGGCCGCGCCGCCGAGCTGCCCGGCCACCTCCCCGAGCTGACCTACGTGGTCCTCGCGCCTTTCATCGGCCCCAAAGCCGCCGCGGCGGCGGCCGGCCTCCCGGTAAGCGCCTAGCGCAGCCAGCGCAACGTGGGCGATTTGTCGCGCCCACGGGCGCCGCCCGCTTGTTGATCAGGGAGTTGGTGTAACGCCACACCGGCCGACACGCCCACCAACTCCCTGATCAACACCGAACTAGGCCCCCGGGCCGGCGTGGGTCAGGCGGTCAGGGTGAGGAGTTGGGCGGGGTCGGTGGTGTCGGCGATCTGGTAGGTGGCGCGGAAGACCGCGCTGGTCGCCGCCGTCGGGCAGCCGAAGCCGCCGGTGACCCGGATCGGCACGTCGATGCCGGCCGAGAAGTCGAGCGTGGGCAGGCTGTCCGCGGTGCCGTCGACGAGCGGGCCGGTGACCGCCGCGGGGCCGTCGGGTGCCACGAGCACCGTGCACGTGGCGAGCCCGGAGATCTGGGTGGTGACGCCGCCGGCCGGGATCGTGAGGGTGCCGGTGGAGCCGGCCGGGTCGTACTGGAGGCCGATCGTCCAGTCACCGCTGGTCGTCGTCGTGGCCGTGGTGAGGAAGATGCCGGTCGGGCAGGCGCCGCCGCCGTTGTTGAACACCGGCGGGGTCACACCGACCGTGACCGGGCCGTCCGGGCTGTGGTTGTCCGGCTCGGCGGGGACCGCGCCGTCGGTCGACGACGTGTTGCAGCTGACCGTCACCGAACCGACCTGGAAGTCGGCCGTCGTGCCCGGGGTCAGCGCGGCCGTGAAGCCGTGTCCGGCCGGCGTGACGGTGGTCGAGGACGCGGCGAGAGCGGGCGCCGCGGGTATCGCGAGGACGGCGGCCGCGCCGAGGACGGCGGCCGCGAGGAGGGAGGGGGATCGGTTGACCATCTCGATCTCCTTAGAGAGATGGCGGGGACTCCGCCGTCCAGAAAAGGGAGCGTTTCTGGATTGAGAGCGACGGTATTCCCCGCCATCTATCCACGTCAAGCCGATCGCCGAACAAGCCAGGGGGCTAGAAACACTCGTCCTTGCCGCTCGAGATCTTCATGCGCAGCCCGGTGAGCTTGAACGAGCCGGCGTTGGTGGACCAGGCCACCTGCTGGAGGTTGTCGATGTGCACCTTGTCGGCCTGCTGGCTGAAGAGGCTCTGCAGACCCTTCGCCCCGGGCGGCCCCTTGTCCAGCGTGGACGCGTCCCGGCCGATCTCGATGTTGGTGAACGTGGCGTTGCCGTCGAGCTGCGCCATGTCGACGAACATGTTCTCCGCCACCACCGGCGAGTCCTTGCCCGCCGTCAGCTTCAGGGTGATGTCGCCGACGATCGGCAGCGTGGTGAGCACCGACTGGCACAGGTTGCGCAGCTCCGCGTGTTTCATCGCGGAGACCGCCACCGGCTGCGGCGAGCCGTCGGCGTGCTGGTCGATCCAGCCGTAGTTGACGAAGCCGGTGGCGTCCAACGTGTCCGCCGAGACCTTGAACTGCTGCCCCGACACCATGAAGCTGGCCGCCATCACGCCCTGCTGGAGCATCACCAGGATGCCGCCGGACAGGACCGTCATCAGCCCGGCGGCCACCGCGAACCGGCGCCAGCTGGTCCGCCCGCGCACACGGACGCGGTACGTATCGCTCATACCCGCCTCCCCTCTCTAACCGCGAAGATCCAGAAAAGCCGATGCTTCTGGGTCCACGCACCGTATCCCCACCGCCACGAAGGGGTCAAGAAACGGTGAGGTTCATCGATCTGCCTTAAGAGATCCTTAATTCCTGCGGGACGTCGATCCAAGCGGCAGATCACCCCCGTATCCGGGTGCGACAAACGATCACGACGGTTGGGGGACCACGTGGAGAAGTACTCATGCCCGCGCCGCGCCACCTAGAGGCGCGGCCGGTCGCGGGCCGTGGACGGCACGCCCGCATGGTGCCTGGGCCGGCCGGCCGCCCCGTGCACCGCACCGGCATCCACCGGGCCGAGGGTGGGTTGCTGCGCAGCCTGTACGACCAGCACGCCGAGCCGCTGCTCATGATCGCGCTGAGCATGACCAACGGCGACCGGCGGCTGGCCGAGGACGTGGTGCGCGAGACGCTGCTGACCGCATGGCGCGACGTGGACCAGATCGACGTGGCGGCGTCGTCCCTGCGTCCGTGGCTGATCAGCATCGCCCGCCGCATCGTCGACGACCTGCGCGACGAGCGGCTCGAGCGGGACCAACGCTACGAGCGGGACAAGCAGTACGAGGACGACGAGCCACCCGACGTCTACGCGGCCGGAGTGGCACCGGCCCTGCAGCGGATGATGGTGCTCGACGGGCTGCGCTCGCTCCCCCAGCCGGATCGGGAGATCCTCGTCGAGGCCTACTTCCAGGGCCGCGGCGTGCGCGACGTCGCCGACGAGCTCGGGCTGCCGCCGGAGACGGTGAAGTGGCGGCTCTTCTTCGCGCTCCGGGCACTCCAGAAGGTACTGATGGGGAGCGGGAACGACGATGCCTGACCGGCCAGGCCCCTGCGTCCACCCGGACGTTGGCGCGTACGCGCTGGGGCTGCTCGAGGCGGACGAACGCACCGCCTACGAACGGCACCTGATCACGTGCGCCCAATGCCTGCGGACGCTGGAGGGCCTGGCGCCCATGATCGAGCTGCTCGGCCAGGTCGACGCGGCGACGCTGCTCGCCGACACCGAACTTGGGCGGGTGCGCCGGAGCACGGCGCACCCGCCCGGTGCCGTGGTGGCCCTCTTCCCGCAGCAGCGGGAGCCGACGCACGACCGGCTCCGCCGGCCGCACCTGCGGCCTTGGGACGAGCTCGACGACCGCTTCCGCGCCCAGGACCGGACGGGCGCCTCCTATAGGGAAGCAGAGCAAAAGGCCGCGCACGCACCACCCGAGCCGGCCGCCCGCCGGGCCCGCGGAGGCACGGGCAAGAGCCAGAGCAAGGGCAACAGCGATCTGGTACGGCGCCTCGTGCTCGTCGCGGCCGTGGTGACCGTCGTGACGATGGTGAGCCTCGTGACGATCGCGGCCCGGTCGAGCGTGACCGACCCGAACACCGTGGCGGAGCGCCCGCCGAAGGCGGAGCCTCGCGCCGTGGCCACCACCGCCGCTCCCCCGCCGCCCACCAGCGCGCCGCCGGCCGCCGCGCCGCCACGGCCGCCCGCGCGGGAGCCCACTCGTCCGCCGACCACTCCGCCCGCCGCGCGTACCAAGGAAACGACGAAGGCCGCGCCGGACGCGGCGAGGCCTGACGCGATCAAGGCCGACCCGGGAAACGGCGCGGAGGGTGAGCGCCTCGCCGGCCGCGACCAGGCGACCGGCGCCGCGGCCGAGGTGCGGCTCAGCGGCACCGCGGCGGGCCTCGACGTGTCGCTCACCGTCACCAAGCTCGACGGGCCGTGCGAGTGCGCGCTCCACGTGGTCACCGCGGACGGCACGACACAGGCCGCGCTGCGGTGGCGGATGGCCGAGGGCGAAGACGAGTTCGCGGGGCTGGGAAGCACCACTGTGGACCGGGCGGCGATCGACCGCTTCGAGATCGTCGACGAGACCGGCGCCGTGCGGGTGACGATCAGCTCCAGATAGTGACGTACACGGGCGGGCGAAACCGGGACGGCGGCACGCCCGCGCCCGGCGCGCACATCAGCTGCATCGCGTCCGGGGTGCCGAGGAAGTTGCGCAGGCGGCGGGCCGCGTCCGGCCGCCGGTCGGGCGCCAGGGTCGTCACGTGCCAGCTCGCCTGCACCGGCGTGCGGTCGGTCTCCACAATGGACAGCTCGCCCCGGCGCAGCTCGCGACTGACCAGTGTGGACACGGCCGGCGCCACCCCCGCCCCGTCGGCCGCCGCCGACCACGCCGCGGTCTGGTTGGGGAAGACCCGGATCCGGTCCTCGGGCACCCGGAACGCGCGCAGCAGCCGCCCGGTGTCGCTGTCGGGGTCGGTGCCGGACGGGTCGACGAGCCACGGCCAGCGGCCGGGCGGCCCGGTCGGGCGGTGGCGGGGCGGGCCGACCACGACGAGGCGGTAGCGCAGCACCGGCTCCGAGGACAGCGACGGGTCGCCGCTCAGGTCGGGGCCGATCGCCACGTCGGCGAGGCGGTTGGGCAGCAGCACGCGCATCTCGGCGGCGCTCGCCACGCCGGAGGAGGTCTCGATCTGGCCGCTCCACCGCTTGCCGAACGCCTCGACAAGCGGCGTCGCGATGAACTCGGCGATCGTGCTCGTCACCAGCAGCCGCAGCTGGGCCGCCGCGCCCTGCGCCGCGCGCACCGCCGCCTCGGCCTCCGCGCCGAGCGCGACCATCTGCGAGGCGATGCCGAACAGGCGGCTGCCACCCTCGGTAAGCGTCATCTCGTTGCCCTCGCGGACGACGAGCTGGTCGCCGAGGTGCACGCGGAGCGCGGCGAGCGAGCGGGACACCGCCGGCTCGCTGACGCCGAGCACGTCGGCCGCCGCCCGCACCGAACGCAGCCGCGCGACGAGCACGAACACGCCCAGCTGCGTGAGTGTCACGGACCACCCCTTAACCATTTGGTTATCGCGGCATTGCCAGCCTCTCACACGGGTCACGAGGATGGGCCGATGCAGGTGCCGGCGCATTTCGAGTACGAGCGCGCGACAAGTGTGGACCATGCCCTCGCCCTGCTGGCGAAGTGGGGCAGCGAGGCACGCGTGGTGGCCGGCGGGCACAGCCTCATCCCGATGATGAAGCTGCGGCTCGCGCGGCCGGAGGCGCTCGTCGACATCAATGACCTGGGGGAGCTGGCGTACGTCCGGCTCGACGGCGACGTGCTGGCCATCGGCGCGATGACCCGCCATGCCGACCTGCTCGCCTCGCCGCTGGTGGGCGAGCACTACCCGATCTTCCACGACGCGGAGAAGGTGATCGCCGACCCGGTCGTGCGCAACCGCGGCACGGTCGGCGGCTCGCTCTGCCAGGCCGACCCGTCCGAGGACCTGTCGGCCGCGTTCGCGGCGGTCGACGCTTCCGTGGTGGTGCGGGGTCCGGGCGGCACCCGCACCGTGCCCGTGCGCGAGTTCCACACCGGGCCGTACGAGACGGTGGTCGGGCCGGGCGAGCTGCTCACCGAGATCGCCGTACCGATCCGACCGGGTGGCGGATCGGCCTACGAGAAGGTCGAGCGGCGGGTCGGCGACTGGGCGGTGGCCGCCGCCGGCGCGGCCGTGTGGCTCGACGGCGACACGATCGCCGACGCCGGCATCGGCCTGACCGCCGTCGGCGCGGACCACTTCCACGCGCCGGAGGCGGAAGAGTTCCTGCGCGGTTCGCCGGCGACCGAGGCCAGCCTGGTCGAGGCCGGGCGGATCGCCGCCGAGCACTGCGAGCCGGTCGCCGACCAGCGCGGACCGGTCGACTACAAACGACACCTGGCCGGCGAGCTGACGACGCGCGCGCTGCGCCGGGCCATGGCCCGGGGCCGGCTCAATCCAGGGCTTGGAGCGGAGCGATGAAGCCCGGATCGAGCCGGCGTCCGGGCCACCGCGAGCGCAGCGAGCCATCCAACACAGCCCGGGCTTCGGGGAGGGCGTGACAATGCAGATCACCGTCAACGTCAACGGCGACGAGCACACCGCGGACGTCGAGCCGCGGCTGCTGCTCGTCCACTTCCTGCGCGACTCGCTCGGCCTGACCGGCACCCACTGGGGCTGCGACACGTCCAACTGCGGCGTCTGCGTGGTCTGGCTCGACGGCACGCCGGTCAAGTCGTGCACCGTGCTCGCGGTGATGGCCGACGGCCGCACGGTCCGCACGGTCGAGGGGCTGGCCGCGGGCGCCGCGCTCGACCCGGTGCAGGAGGGCTTCGTGCGGTGCCACGGCCTGCAGTGCGGCTTCTGCACGCCGGGCATGATGATGACCGCCCGCTGGCTGCTCGACCGCAACCCCGACCCGTCGGAGGAGGAGATCCGCGAGGCGATCTCCGGCCAGTCGTGCCGCTGCACCGGCTACGAGAACATCGTCCGCGCGATCCAGTGGGCGGCGCGTGAGGGGGTCTCGACGTCATGACCACTGTGGACAAGCCGATCGGCTTCGGCCGGATGCACCGCAAGGAGGACGCGCGGTTCGTGCGCGGGCGGGGCACCTACGTCGACGACGTCAACCTGCCCGGCATGCTGTACGGGGCGGTGCTGCGCAGCCCGTTCGCGCACGCGAAGATCGTGTCGATCGACACCGCCGCCGCGCAGGCCCACCCGAAGGTCAAGGCGGTCATCACCGGGCAGACCCTGGAAGGGCTCAAGCTGGCCTGGATGCCGACGCTCTCGTACGACACCCAGGCGGTGCTCGCCACCGACAAGGTCCGCTTCCAGGGGCAGGAGGTGGCGTTCGTCGTCGCCGAGGACAAGTACTCGGCCCGCGACGCCCTGGAGCTCATCGACGTGGAGTACGAGCCGCTGCCCGCCGTGGTGGACGCCCGCCGCGCGCTCGACCCGGACGCCCCCGTGATCCGGGACGACAAGGAGGGGCAGACCGACAACCACATCTTCGACTGGGGCGCGGGCGACGAGGCGGCCACCGACGCGGTGTTCGCGTCGGCGGAGGTGGTGGTCGCGCAGGACGTGCTCTACCCGCGCGTCCACCCCGCGCCGCTGGAGACGTGCGGCGCGGTCGCCGACTTCGACGCGGTTACCGGCAAGCTCACCATGTGGTGCAACACCCAGGCGCCGCACGCTCACCGCACCGTGTACGCGCTGGTCGCCGGGCTGCCCGAGCACAAGATCCGGGTCATCTCGCCGGACGTGGGCGGCGGCTTCGGCAACAAGGTGCCCATCTACCCCGGCTACGTGTGCGCGATCGTCGGCTCGATCGTCACCGGCAAGCCGGTCAAGTGGATGGAGGACCGCTCGGAAAACCTCATGAGCACCGGCTTCGCCCGCGACTACCACATGCGTGGCGAGGTGGCCGCCACCCGCGACGGCGACATCCGCGCGCTGCGGGTGAAGGTGATCGCGGACCACGGCGCGTTCAACGGCACCGCCCAGCCGACCAAGTTCCCGGCCGGCTTCTTCCACGTCTTCACCGGCTCGTACGACGTGGAGGCCGCGCACTGCTCGGTCACCGGCGTCTACACCAACAAGGCGCCCGGCGGCGTGGCGTACGCGTGCTCGTTCCGGATCACCGAGGCGGCGTACCTGATCGAGCGCATGATCGACGTGCTCGCGTTCGAGCTCGACATGGACCCGGCCGAGCTGCGCATGAAGAACCTGCTCAAGCCCGAGCAGTTCCCCTACCCGAGCCCGACCGGCTGGGAGTACGACTCGGGCGACTACCCGCGCGCCCTTCAGCTGGCGCTGGAGATGGTGGGATACGCCGAACTCCGTGCCGAGCAAGCCTCGCGACCCCCGGGCGGGCCGCTCATGGGCATCGGCATCAGCTTCTTCACCGAGGCGGTCGGCGCCGGGCCGCGCAAGCACATGGACATCCTCGGGCTCGGCATGGCCGACGGCGCCGAGCTGCGCGTGCACCCCACCGGCAAGGCGGTGCTGCGCATCTCGGTGCAGTCGCAGGGCCAGGGGCACGAGACCACGTACGCGCAGATCGTCGCCGAGGAGCTGGGCATCCCGCCGGACGACATCGAGGTGGTGCACGGCGACACCGACCAGACCCCGTTCGGCCTCGGCACCTACGGCTCCCGTTCCACCCCGGTCTCCGGCGCGGCCACCGCCGTCGTCGCCCGCAAGGTACGTGAGCGGGCCAAGCAGGTCGCCTCCGCGATGCTCGAGGTCGACCCGGGTGACCTGGAGTGGGAGAAGGGCCGCTGGTACGTGCGCGGCGACCAGGCGCAGGGCCGCACGATCCAGGAGATCGCGCTCGCCGCGCACTCGAGCCTGGAGCTGCCCGAGGGCGTCGAGGGCCACCTGGACGCGACGACCGTGTACAACCCTCCCAACCTCACGTTCCCCTTCGGCGCGTACATCTGCGTGGTGGACGTCGACCCGGGCACCGGGCAGGTCAAGGTGCGCCGGTTCGTGGCGGTCGACGACTGCGGCGTGCGGATCAACCCGATGATCGTCGAGGGCCAGGTGCACGGCGGCCTCGCGGACGGGGTCGGGATGGCGCTGATGCAGCTGATCGCGTTCGACGAAGACGGCAACTGCCTCGGTGCGTCCTTTATGGACTATCTACTCCCGACGTCGATGGAGTGCCCGTCGTGGGAGCTGGGCGAGACCGTCACCCCCTCGCCACATCACCCCATCGGCGCAAAGGGAGTCGGCGAGTCGGCCACCGTCGGCAGCCCGGCCGCCGTCGTCAACGCGGTGCTCGACGCCCTCAAACCCTATGGGGTACGGCACGCCGACATGCCCCTCACGCCGGCGCAGGTGTGGCGGGCGATCCAGGGGCGGCCGATCCGCACCGACCTGGCCATCACATGAGACCGGACCTGATGTCGCGGGCGTCGGACCTTCGGGCGCAGCGCAGGCCCTTCGTGCTGGCGACCGTGGTCCGCGCCCAGCGGCCGACCAGTGCCAAGGCCGGCGACGCCGCCCTGATCCTGTCGGACGGCACGCTCGACGGCTTCGTGGGCGGCACGTGCGCGGAGTCGACGGTGCTCTCCTTCGGCCTGCGCTCGCTGGAGTCGGGCGAGTCGACGCTGCTGCGGATCACGCCGTCGGTCTCCTCCACCCCGGCCGAGGAGGGCGCGGTCACCGTGGCCAACCCGTGCCACTCCGGCGGCGCGCTCGACATCTTCCTGGAGCCGATGCTCCCGCCGCCGCTCGTGCACGTGCTCGGCGACGCGCCGGTGGCCCGCGCGCTGGTGGCGCTCGGCGAGCCGCTCGGGTACTCGGTCGTGGCCGTCGTCGACCCGTCCACCCCGATCCCGGCCGACACGGCCGCCGTGGTGGTCGCCTCGCACGGCCACGACGAGGAGCCGGTGCTCACCGCCGCCATCCGGGCCGGCGTGCCGTACGTGGCCCTGGTCGCCAGCCGCCGCCGCGGCTCCGCGGTGCTGTCCTCTTTGGACGTGCCGGACGCCGCCGCCCGCGTGCACTCCCCCGCCGGCCTGGACATCGGCGCGCGTACCGCCCCGGAGGTCGCGCTCTCCATCCTCGCCGAGATCATCGCCAGCCGCCCCCGCGCCGCGGCCCCGCCGCCGGTCGTACCGCCCTCCGCCTCCCTGCTGCCCGTACTGGAGTAGTCGTGCGCCTGGACAACGAGTTCGTCGTCCCCCGCCCGGTCGACGAGGCATGGGCGGTGCTCACCGACATCGAGCGGATCGCGCCCTGCATGCCCGGCGCCAAGCTGACCGAGGTGGACGGCGACGACTACCACGGCACCGTCAAGGTCAAGGTCGGCCCGGTCGTCGCCCAGTACGCCGGCGTGGCCCGCTTCCGCGAACGCGACGAGTCCCGCCACCACGCGGTCATCGAGGCGACCGGCAAGCAGAGCGGCGGCCCGGGCCGCGCGTCGGCGGTGGTCACCGCCGACCTGACCGGCGAGGGCTCGGACAGCACCCGCGTCACGGTGGTCACCGACCTGACGGTGGCGGGCCCGCTCGCCCAGTTCGGGCGGGGCGCGATCGCCCAGGTGAGCGGCAAGCTCCTCGACCAGTTCGTGGCCCAGCTCCGCGAGACGGTCCTCAGCGACGCCCAGTCGACGCCGGCTCCGGCGGCGGACCAGGGCGCCGGCGACGTCTCGGCGGGAGGCGAGCCCGCGCCAGTCGACCTGGTACGCGCCGCAGCCGCACCGGTCCTGATCCGCCTCATCCCGGTCGTGCTCGTCGTGGCGGTCCTGATCGTCCTGATCGTCTGGCTCGCCTGACGGCGCGCGAGGTGCTCGGCCGCGGGCACGTACGGTGCTGGCTTCCGACCTGGACTACGGCGAGACAAACGGGTTGCTCGGTAAGCTCCACGCATGATCGTCGTCACGGGGGCCACCGGAAACGTGGGCGGGGAGATCGTGCGCGCCCTCGCCGGCGCCGGCCAGCAGGTGCGCGCAGTCGTCCGCCCGGGTAGGGAGCCGGCCCTGCCGGCCGGCGTCGAGGCCGCCCCCGGCGACCTCAACCAGCCCGACACGCTCGGCCCCGCGCTCTCCGGGGCCAGCGGCCTCTTCCTCCTGCCGGGGTACGACAACATGCCCGCCACGCTCGCGCTGGCCCGGGCGGCCGGGGTGGAGCGGGTCGTGCTGCTCTCCGGCGGCTCGGTGGTCGGCGGAGAGCAGAGCAACGCCGTCTCGGCGTACATGATGGCGTCCGAGCGGGCGGTGCGCGAGTCGGGCCTGGCGTGGACGTTCCTGCGCCCGGCCGCCTTCATGACGAACGCGTTCGAGTGGCTCCCCCAGCTCCGCGCCGGCGACGTGGTGCGGGCGCCGTTCGCGGGTGTGCGGATCGCGAGCGTCGACCCGGCCGACATCGCGGCGGTGGCCGCGGTGGCGCTGACCTCGGACGGCCACGCCGGCCAGGCCTACCCGCTGAGCGGCCCCGAGTCGCTCCTGCCCGCCGACCGGCTGCGTATCCTCGGCGAGGTGCTCGGCCGCGAGCTGCGCTTCGAGGCCGAGCCCGACGACGAGGCCCGCGCCCGCATGCTGACCGAGATGCCGGAGCGTTACGTGGACGCGTTCTTCCGCTTCTACGTCGACGGCACGCTCGACGAGTCGGTGGTGCACCCGACGGTCGAGCGGGTCACCGGCCGCCCGCCGCACACGTTCCGGGAGTGGGCGGTCGCGCACGCGGACGCGTTCAGGTGAATGGGTCCTATGTGGTCACCGGCGCCGCCCGGGGCGTCGGGCGGGCGATCGCCGAGCGGCTGCTCCACGACGGCCCGGTGGTCGGGATCGACGTCGACTGGCCGGGGTCGCTCCCGCACGGCCACGCCGACGTCGACGTCGAGGTCGGCTGGCCCGGCGAGCGGCGGCCACACCGCCTGACGACCGTGACCGGCGACGCCGCCGACGAGGAGGTGGCCGCCCGCGCCGCCCGCCTCGCCGCCGGGGAGGCCCCGCTCGCCGGCTGGGTCAACAACGCCGCCGTCTTCCGTGACGCGTCGCTGCACGCCGGCCCGGCGCGCGAGGTGATCGACCTGATCGCGGTCAACCTCGGCCTGGCGGTGGCCGGCTGCGCCGCGGCGGTCAAGCACTTCCTCGCGGCCGGCACCGGCGGCGCGATCGTCAACGTCTCCTCCCACCAGGCCCGGCGCGCGGTGCCCGGCGCGCTCCCCTACGCCACCGCCAAGGCCGCCGTCGAGGGCCTGACGAGGGCGCTCGCGGTCGAGTACGGGCGGCACGGCGTGCGGGTCAACGCCGTCGCGCTCGGCTCGATCGCCACCGAGCGGTACGACGCCTACCTCGCCGACGCCGGCCCGGCTGGCGCGGTGCGGATCGAGGCGGAGATGCGCCGGCTGCACCCGCTGGGCCGCCTCGGCCGCCCCGAGGAGGTCGCCGCCACCGTCGCCCACCTGCTGTCGGACGAGGCCAGCTACATAACGGGCGCCACGATCCCGGTAGACGGTGGCCGCGCCGCGAAGGGCCTAGACCCCGAGGAACACCCCTGATCGGTCGACTTCCCGGGTCCGCGTCAGCGGCGGGCCGTCGCTCCCGCCGGAGACCGCTGCGGCCGGCGGGCCGTCGCTGACGCGGACCCGGGGACAGAAGCGCTAAGCGGCGGCGCGGGCGCGCCAGGCGTAGTCGGCGTCGGGCTCCTCGCGGGCCGGCTCGGTCACCGGGTCGGGCTGCTCGGTCGCCAGCGCGACCACCGCCAGCAGCGCGAACGCCAGCCCCGCCGCGCCGAACGCCCACGCGTAGCCGCTGGTCGTGGCCGCGGCGGCGTCGGCGCCGCCCACGTGGGTGCTGCGCGCGGCCGCCACGGCCATCAGCAGTGCGACGCCGAGGGTGGGGCCGATCTCCATGAACGTGTTCATCAGGCCGCCGGCCAGCCCGGCCTGGCGCGGCCGCACGTCGGCCATCGCGAGCACGGTCGACCCGGCGAACGCGAGCGCCACGCCCGCGGGCACCAGCACCAGCCCGGGCAGCAGGCCGGTCAGGTAGGTGGTGGCCGGGTCGAGGCCGGACAGGTGCAGGAAGCCGGCCGCCGAGAGCGCGAGGCCGGTGGCGACGACGGCGGGCGCGCCGTATCGCTCGATCGGCCGCCGCCCGATGCGGCCCATCACGATGAGCGACACCGCGTACGGCACGAAGGCGAGCGACGTGTGCAGCGTGGTCCAGTCGCGCACCTGCTGCAGGTACAGGCCGAGGAGCAGGCAGATGATCGACGAGCCGGCCGCGGCCAGCGCGATCGCGAGGAGCGCGATGACGCGGCGCGAGTTGGCCAGGAAGGACAGTGGCAGCAGCGGGGTGTTGCCGCGCAGCTCCACCAGTACGAACGCCAGCACCAGCGCCAGGCCGCCCACCAGCGGGCCGGTGACCTGCGGGGACGACCACGGGTACTCGTCGGTGATCACGAAGCCGTAGCTGAGCATCGTGATGCCGCCCGTGGCGAGCACGGCGGCGACCAGGTCGAGGCGCGGGCGCTGGCCGGGGTGGGCCTGCGTGCCGGCCGGCACGAGCCGGGGCGCGATCAGCAGCGCGAGCGTCGCCACGAGCGCCGGCGCCGCGAACATCCACCGCCACGACACCCACGTCGTCGCGATGCCGGCCAGCACGACGCCGGAGGTGGCGCCGAGCACGGAGATGCCGCCCCACCTGGCCATCGCGTGGTGGTAGCTGACCGGGTCGGCGAAGACGCCGCGCAGCACCGCGGTCAGGGCGGGCGCGACGATCGCGGCCCCGATCCCCTGGCCGAAGCGGGCGCCGACGAGCATGGGATAGCTCTGCGCGTACCCGGCCGTGATCGACGCGGCCGCGAACACGAACAGCCCGACGAGGAGCATGCGCCGCCCCCCGTACCGGTCGGCGAGCCTCCCCCCGAAGAGCAGCAGCCCGCTGAACGACAGTGCGTACGCGGCGCTGACAAGGATCATCTGGGCCCGCTCGAGACCCAGCTCACGACCGATCGCGGGCAGTGGCACCGACACCACGGTGATCGTGAAGATGAGCGTGGCCTGCACGAACGCCAGCAGCGTGAACGCACGCCGGCGCCGGGCCACCACGCGCCTCGGCAACGGAACGATGGCTAGTGTCACGGCTCCTCCCGCCAAAGAGAACCGCGGATGTTTTCACCTATACGTCGACGCTGCGTGCCTGGTTCACTACCAGGCGCATCAATTCTCTGTGACAGGTGTGGTGGTTGTCTACCTAGGCCCGCATCGACCGCAGCGCGACGGTGGCGGCCTGCTCCACGATGTCGATGCCCTTCTGCTGGGTGGCGTGGTGGTCGGAGAGCACCGCCATCAGCCAGTCGTGGCCGTCTTCGGTGATGCGGCCGATGCTGTTGACCACCCAGAGGCCGCTGTCGGCGCTGACCTGCACCCAGCCGTTTTTGACCCAGACGCCGGACGCCCCGGTGGGCGCGGCGGCGGGCACGCCCCACCGCTGCTCCTCGACCACCTTGGTCATCAGCCCGAGCACGAACTTGGTCGCCGCCGTCGAGAGTGGCCCGTCGCCCGCGGTGATCGAGTGCAGCAGCCGCACCTGGTCGGCCGCGGTCGTGGTGGTGATGCCCCAGGCCGGATTGGCCTTTGTCTCCTTCATGCCGAAGGTGGCATTTGCCTTGTTGAGCCCTGAAACTCCGCCCACGGTGCGGAACAGGCTGCTCGCCGCGTCGTTGTCGCTCACCGTGATCATGTCGGTGGCCAGCGCCCGCTGGCTCGACGTGAGCGTGTCGTCGTCGAGCAGCAGCGCGGCGAGGATGTCGACCTTCACGATGCTCGCGGTGCGGAACCGCCGCGTGCCCACCGCCAGCCCCGCGCCGGTCACCCGGTCGTGCAGGGCCACGCTGACCCGCCCGCCCTTGTCGCGCACGAACCGCTCCAGCTGCGCCTTCGCCTTCGCCACGAGATCGGGCGTGGGTGAGGGCGTCGGTCTCTTGGCGGCCGGCGTCGCGCCCGGCCCGGTCGCACCGGCCGGATCATTGGAACGCAACGTCACGACACCAGCACCAGCTGTGGCCAACCCCGCGACACCGAACGCCGCGGCCATGGAAAGCAACCCGCGACGGGACGTGGTCCTCACATGGCAGTTGTACGCGACGCGCCTGGGAGTTCGTTCAACGCCTGCACGTCTATGTAGCTGACCAGGTCTTTCTCCGGCTGTCCCCCGCCGGCCACCGCGAGCGCCGCCTCGACCGCCGCGGTGAGCGCCGCCCGGAAGAGCAGCGAGCCGGTGCTCACCCGCCGTACGCCCAGCGCCGCCAGCCGCTCCAGGTCGAGCCCCGGCACGAAGAGCACGTTGAGCGGCACGCCCGCCATCTCCACGAGCGCACCGATCTCCGCGTCACCGGTCACCCCCGGGACGAAAACCCCGTCCGCGCCGGCCTCCGCGTAGGCCCGCACCCTCCGCAGCGCTTCCTCCAGCGCCGCGGGGGTCGCCCTCCGCTGCCAGTGCGTGTCCGTCCTCGCGTTTACAAACATCTCTGGTACCCGCAGGCGCACTTCCCCGATCATCGAACACTGCTCGTCGATGGCGGCGAGGGTGCCGTCCGGCCGCCCGTCCTCGATGTTCACACCGGCGACGCCGAGGCCGGCGAGCTCCGCGACGAGGTCGGCCACCTCCTCCGGCCGCTCGCTGAAGCCACCCTCCACGTCGACGCTCACCATGCACGGCAGCCGCTGGAGGCGCCGGGCGAGGTCGACGGTCTCGTCCCGGGTGGCCCCGGCGCCGTCCGGCTTCCCTGCGGCGGCCGCCACACCCAGGCTGGTGGTGCCGACGGCGGCGAACCCCCGCGCCGCGAGCGCGGCGGCCGATGCGTAGTCCCAGGCGTTGGGCAGCACGAGCGGCCGCTCCCGCTGGTGCAGCTCCCGAAAGCCCGTCACCGCGCCACCCCCCGGGCGATGGCGAGGGCGTGTTCCCGGCCCGGGCAGACCCGCGGCTCCCCACCGAACGGCATCCCCGCCGCCGCGAGGTCGAGCACGAGCGTGTCCCCCGCCGCGGCCAGGCTCGTGTCCACAGTGGCCACGCGTCGGGTGCTGCGCACGGGCGGTTCGTCACGCAGGCCGTCCGCCACCGAACCGCGCGCGACGGCGGCGCGCACGAGGCCCGCGGTCGCCGCGTAGGCCTGCACGAGCAGACCGATCCGGTTCGCGACACGCTCGTCCGGCTCGCCCCCGAGCAGCTTCACCAACACCGCGACCGCACTGTCCGCGGCGCGCTCCGCGGCGTCGTCACCCGGACTGAGGTAGACGGTCGCGACGGCGGGGACCGACCCCACCACCCCGTCGACGTCCCCCACCCCGAGCGCCTCAGCCAGCACGGCGACAGCGATCTGGTCCGCCGGCCGAGCCCCGCGCGCGGGAAGGCCCTCACCGGCGGCGGCCTCGCCGACCGGGTGGGCTTCGCGGGCGGCGGCCGCGCGGAGGCGTTCGGGGTCGATCGCGGCGAGCTCGGCTTCGACGATCGCCCGCCGGCGCGCATGATCCGGGCCGTGACTGAACCGCGCCACCGCCGACCGCAGCCAAGCCATCGAACCCACCGCCCCACCCGCCCCCGCCGGGACCGGCACGTAACGCGGGTCCGCGAGCACAGCCCGCACGAGGCCACCCCGTTCGACAAAGATCTCCACGCCACAGACGCTAACCCCCAAACCCTTCGGCGCAGACCGAACTACCGCGCCGTCACGGCGGGGACGAATCACCCCAAGTCGACCGAACAGCAAGGCAGCGGACCGCGCTTCTTCGCGGCGAGTAAGCGCCTTCACAGTATGAGTTGCCCTAGATTCGGGATCTATAGAGCTTTCGGGGTTGAGGCCAGCATTTGTCCACAATGTCCTAACCAGCCACGCCTGCGCCGACGCGAGCCGGGCAGGCCCCGGTCGCGGGCAGTAGCCACCGCCGTGGGTAACGGGCGTCAAGTTCGCGATCTAGAACGGTTAGGGCGCTATATCGACCCTAACCGTTCTAGATTCACACCTACGCCCCGAATCTGATTACGGTGCGTTAGTGGCGGTGCGGCGGCACTGGATATTTCGACCATTTTGGGCTGCTGCGACGTCGTCATGGTCTGTGGCCACGCACCAAAGGATCCCTGCGCACACAGGTCGTGCAGGGTGAAGCCGCGGGAGGACGTCGCGGGAGCCCAAGCGGACAATGTGGACCAACCGCCGACGTCGGGGGTGGGGCTTGGCGCGCGGAGGTGGCAGCGGGGGCCGGGGGTTTCGGCGAGCCCTGGCGAGCCGCCGGCCGCCGCGGTCTCCGGCGGGAGCGACGGTCCGCAGCTGACACGGACCCGGGAAACATTCCTCTCGGAAACGCCCGCCGACCAGCCGGCTCCGGAGCTCGACAGGTCGCCGTGTTGACCGGCGCGGGCACCTCAGGGTTCGATCTGGATCTTGCGGCCTACGCCTTCGCGGAACTGGGTCATGGCCTTGGCGTAGTCGTCCAGGGGGTAGCGGTGGCTGATGAAGACGTCGGCGGGGAGGATGCCGCCGGCCCACAGCTCGCCGGCGCGGTCGAAGCTGTGCAGGACCGCCATCGAGCCGGTGATGGTGATCTCCTGGTTGTAGATCTTGTAGGGTTCGATGACCGCGCGCGCGCCGTACGACGCGACGCCGAACTGGAGGAAAGTGCCGCCCTTGCCGACGCGGGTCAGGCCGTCGGTGATGGCGGCCTCGGCGCCGGTGCAGTCGATGACGACGTCCCAGCCGCGCGGGGCGGTCAGCTCGTCGGCGGAGGTCACCGCCGCCGAGCAGCCGAGCAGGCGGGCGGTGTCGAGGCGGGCCGGGTTGATGTCCACCATGGACACCGAGGCGGCGCCGGCGCGCTTGGCCAGCTCCATCATCATCAGGCCCATCGTGCCGGCGCCGTAGATGAGGTAGTGGTCGGCCAGGCGCCGGGGCAGGACGTCGAAGCCGCGCACCGCGCAGGACAGGGGCTCGATGAGCGCGGCGTCGGCCACGGTGACGCCGTCGGGGAGCTTGAAGCAGTTGGCGACCGGGGCGAGCGCGAACTCGGCCGCGCCGCCCGGCTTGGTGACGCCGATCGCGTTCCAGTTTTCGCACAGGTTGCCGCGGGCCCGTTTGCACTGGTAGCACTCTCCACAGTGTAGGGACGGGTCCACGGCCACCTGCTCCCCGACCGCGACCTCGGTCACCGCGCTGCCCACCTCTACCACGCGGCCGGCGAACTCGTGGCCGGGGATGATCGGGTACGCCGGGGCGAACTCGCCGTCCATGATGTGCAGGTCGGTGCCGCAGATGCCGCACGCGGCGACCTCCACGACCACGTCCCGCGGGCCCGGGGTGGGGTCGGCCACCTTCTCGATGGCGATCTGCCCCGGGGTGACAACAACGGCGGCTTTCACTTGACGGCTCCCATCGACAGGCCCCGCACGAGCTGCTTCTGCGCCAGCCAGCCGGCCAGCACGACGGGCAGGGACACAAGCGTGGCGGCGGCACACAGCCGGGCCAGGAACAGCCCCTCGGAGGAGATGAACCCGACCAGGAAGATCGGCGCGGTGCCGGCGCGGGTCGCGGTGAGGTTGACCGCGAAGAAGAACTCGTTCCAGGAGAAGATGAAGCAGATCAGCGCGGTCGCGGCCAGGCCGGGCGAGACGATCGGCAGCAGCACCCGCCGGATCGACATCAGCAGCCCGGCGCCGTCCATCTCCGCGGCCTCCAGCACCGACGCCGGCACCTCCAGCAGGAACGAGCGCATCATCCAGATGGCGAGCGGGAGGTTCATGGCGGAGTAGAGGATCACCATGGTCCAGACGTTGTCGAGCATGCCGAGCTCCTTGACCACAAGGTAGATGGGCAGGAGCGCGGCGACGGCCGGCAGCATCTTGGTGGAGATGAAGAAGAACAGCGCGTCCCGCCACTTCGCGACCGGCCGCAGCGACAGCGCGTACGCGGCCGGCGTGGCCAGCACGAGCACGAGCAGCGTGGAGAAGAGGCTGGCCACCAGCGAGTTGAGCAGGTAGGGCGTGAGATCGCGGTCGAACACCTGCCGGTAACCGTCCAATGTGGGCGTGAAGACCCACGTGGGCGGGTTGGACGCGGCGTCGGCCTCCTGCTTGAAGCCGGTCAGCACCATCCACAGCACCGGGAAGAAGAAGACCAGCCCGCACGCCCAAGCCACCACAGTCCACAGTGAACGTCTCATCGCTGCACCTCCATCCGGAACAGGCCGGAGATGACCCGCAGCGCGAACGTGGCGACGACGATCGTGCCGATCACCACCACGACGCCGGCGGCGGCCGCCTCGCCGTACTCGAACTTGCGGAACGTGGTCAGGTAGATCTCGTACGGCAGGTTGGTGGTCGCCGTGCCCGGCCCGCCCTGGGTGATGGTGAAGACCGCGTCGAACGTCTGCACCAGGTAGATCGAGCCGAGCAGCGCGGACAGCTCCAGGTAGGGCCGCAGGTACGGGAGCGTGACGTGCAGGAACGTCTGCCACGCGGTGGCACCGTCGACCTTCGCGGCCTCCAGCGTCTCCAGCGACTGCGACTGGAGGCCGGCCAGGATGATCAGCATCATGAACGGGGTCCACTGCCACACCAGCGTGGCGACGACCGCGACCATCGGGTACTTGGAGACCCAGTCGGTGTCGCCGCCGAGCACGCCGTTGACGAGGCCGTAGGCCGGGTTGTAGATGGCGTGCTTCCACAGCAGCGCGGCGGCCATCGGCATCACCAGGAACGGCGTGATGAGCAGCGTGCGCACGATGCCCCGGCCGGGAAACCTGCGGTCGAGCAGGATCGCCAGCCCGAGCCCGAGCACCACCGAAACGATGACCGAGCTGGCGGTCAGCACGACGGTGTTGACGAGCGCGGCGCGCAGCCGCCCGTCCGACAGCACGGTGCCGTAGTTCGACAGGCCGGTAAACTCACGCGACCCGGGCCGCAGCGCGTTCCAGCTCAATGTGGACAGATAGAGCGTGACGAGGAAGGGCACCTGCGTCACCACGATCGCGAAGATCAGCGCGGGCAGCAGCGGCGCCCGGCGGGACCAGCGATCCCGCCGGGAGGGCGCCCGCCCGACCCGGCGCGAGGCGAGCCGGGCGGGCGCCTTCTCCAGGGTGGCCGAACTCATTTCCGGTACTTCTCCGCGACGTCCTCGGCGAGCTTCTGACCGTCGGCGAGGGCCTTGTCCACTGTGGTCTTGCCGGCGATCGCCGACGCCACCTCCTGGGAGACCTTCGTGCCCAGGTCGGCGAACTCGGGGATGCCGACGAACTGCACGCCCAGCGCCGGCCGCGGCTGTAGACCAGGGTTGGTCGGGTCGGCTTCCTCGATCGCCTTCAGCGTGATGTCCGCGAACGCGGTGGCCGACTGCTTGTACTCGGGAAGGTTGTAGGTCGAGGTGCGCTTGCCCGCCGGCAGCCGCGACCAGCCGAGCTTCTCGCCGACCAGCTTCTCGTACTCCTTGCCGGTGGCCCACGCGATGAACTTCCACGCCGCGTCGGCCTGCTTGGTGGTCTTCGGCATTGCCCACGCCCAGGCCCACAGCCAGCCGGACGACTTGGTCTTGTTCACCGGCGCGTAGGAGTAGCCGACCTTGCCGGCCACCTTGGACGCCGACGCGTCCTCCAGCGTGCCCGCGGCGGACGTGGCGTCGTACCACATCGCCGCCTTGCCCTGCCCGAACGTGTTCAGGCACTCGGTGAAGCCGGCCTGCGACGCGCCCGCCTCCCCGTACTGCCGCACCAGGTCCACATAGAACTTGGTGGCCTGGGTGAACTCCGGCGAGTTCACCTTGGCGGTCCAGTCCTTCTCGAACCACGTGCCGCCGAACGTGTTCACGACCGTCGTGAGTGGAGCGAACACCTCACCCCAGCCGGGCAGGCCGCGCAGGCAGATGCCGGCGACGCCGGCCTTCTTGTCGTTGAGCTTGGCGGCGAAGTCGGCGACCTGCTGCCACGTGGGCCGCTCCGGCATCGTGATGCCCTTGGCCGCGAAGAGCTCCTTGTTCCACATCAGGAACGAGGACTCGCCGTAGAACGGGGCGGCGTACAGCTTGCCGTCCTCACCGGACAGTGACTTGACCATCGGCTGGAGCAGGTCGCCCGAGTCGTAGGCCGAGTCCTTGTCGGCGTACGACGAGAGCTCGTGCAGCCAGCCGTTCTTGGCCCAGATCGGCGCCTCGTAGGCTCCGATCGTCGCCACGTCGTACTGCCCGCCCTGGGTGGCGACGTCCTGCGTCACTTTGTCGCGCAGCTCGTTCTCCGGAAGGATCGTGAACTTGACCGTGATGCCGGTCTCCTTGGTGAAGGAGTCGGCGGTGAGCTTGGCGATGTCCTCCATCTGCGGGTTGCCCACCATCAGCGCGGTGATGGTCTTGCTGTCCCCGTCGCTGCTCGAACCGGAGCCACCGGCACCCGAGCACGCGGCGAGTGTCATAACAAGAGCGGAAATAGCAATAAATAAGGGGCGGCGTGACACGACAAACCTCCCGGGAGAGCCTTCAGAACAGGGGGTTCAGACCCGCAGCACCTGCGGGCCGAGCAGGGAGTAACGATGTGCCTCGGACGCGGGCAGCGCCGCGTCGGTGACGATGGTCTCGAAGTCGGCGATCTCGGCGAAGCGGCAGAAGCTGCTCACCCCGAACTTCGTGTGCACCCCGGCGAACACCCGCCGCCGGGAGACGCGGACGACCTGTGCCTTCACGTCGGCCACCGCGGGGTCGGGCGTGGTCAGCCCGTGCTCGCGGGAGATGCCGTTGGCGCCGACGAACGCCAGGTCGACGACGAAACCGGCCAGCATCGCGGTGGCCCAGTGGTCGACGGTGGCGAGCGTGCGCCCGCGCACCCTCCCGCCGAGCAGCAGCACGGTGGTGGCCGGGTTGGCGGCGAGGATCGCGGCCGTGCTCAGCGACGCGGTGACGACGGTGAGGCTGCGGTCGGCGGGCAGGGCCTCGGCGATGAGCTGCGGCCCGAACCCCTCGTCGACGAAGACCGTCTCGGCGTCGCCCACGAGATCGGCGCAGGCGGCCGCGATCCGGCGCTTTTCCGGCACAAGGCGGGTGGTGCGCATCGCGAGGGTGGTCTCGAACCGGGCGGTCTCCACCGCGCGCGCCCCGCCGTGCGTGCGCCGGACCAGGCCGTGCTGCTCCAGCATGCGCAGGTCGCGCCGGATGGTCTCCGGCGCCACGGCGAGCTCCGCGGCGAGCTTGGCCACGTCGACGTCGCCGTTGCTGCGGGCCAGCACGAGGATGCGGTGCTGGCGCTCGTCGGCCTTCATCCGCTGAACCTCCGTCCTGGGCCGTGCGTAACCATGTTCTAACATCGCCGAAACGGTGTGAGCCGGTTCACAGCACGGGTTCCTACGCCTGACTTTGCCCGTTCGGACCGGTGGGAGCAACGCTTACCTGGGTATTTTTCGGACATGCGGCGAGGATTCGGGTGCCCGACCGGGCGCCGTTCCTGCCCGTTCTATGCCCGAGCGCGGCGCCACTCGTGCACGAGGAGCCAGGCGAGATAGACGCCGCCGATGGCCGACGTGGCCAGCCCGACGGGCAGCGGCGTGGGCGCGAATATCCGCTGGGTGGCGAGGTCGCCGGCGGTCAGCAGCAGCGCGCCGGTCAGCCCGGCCGCCGTCAGGCCCGCGCCGGCCGACCGGGTCAGCCGCCGCGCCACCTGCGGCGCCGCGAGCGCCACGAAGGCGATCGGGCCCGCGGCCGCCGTCGCGACCGCACTCAACGCGACAGCCGCCAAAACCAAGATCCCTCTGGTACGCGCGACGGGGACCCCGAGCGCACGAGCGGTGTCGTCGCCCATCTCCAGCATGGCCAGCTTCCGTCCATAGTGGAGCACCAGTGGCAGCAGCACGGCCAGCGCCAGCGCGAGCGGCCGCACGTGGTCCCACCGCCGCCCGTTGAGGCTGCCGATCAGCCACACCTGGGCGGCGACCGCGTCGTCGAGGCTGGCCCGCGCGATGAGGTAGTTGGTCAGCGCGACGAACATCGCGGACAGCCCGATGCCGATCAGGATCAGCCGCATGCCGGAGAGCGTGCGGCGGAACGCGACCCCGTACACCAGCGCGAGCGTGCCCAGCCCACCCGCGACCGCGCCGGCCGCCACCTGGTACATGCCGCCGTCGAAGAGCAGGATGACCACGACCGCGCCGGCGGCCGACCCGTTGGTGAAGCCGATGACGTCCGGGCTGCCCAGCGAGTTGCCGGAGAGCCGCTGCATGATCGCCCCGCTCACGCCGAGCCCGAAGCCCACCAGGACGCCGGTCAGCAGCCTCGGCATCCGCAGCGTCAGCACGACGAAGTCGGTACCCGGCGAGCCCCGGCCGGCGACCGCCTCGAGCACGTCGAGCAGCGGCACCGGGTAGTCGCCGGTCGTCATGGTGACCGCCCCGACGCCGGCGGCCGCCAGCGCGAGCGCGACGCAGACGGCGACGACCCGCGCCGGTATCCGCACCGAGAACCTGTCGCGCGGTGTGCGTAGGACGCTCACAGCCGGGCCAGCTTCCGGCGGCGGCAGAGGGCGATGAAGACCGGCGCGCCCACGAACGCGGTCACCACGCCGGCCTGCAGCTCGGCGGGCGCGATCACCACCCGGCCGACCACGTCGGCGCCGAGCAGGAGCACGGGGGCGAGCACCATCGAGTACGGCAGCACCCACCGCTGGTCCGGCCCCACGATCATGCGGGCCACGTGCGGCACGGCCAGCCCGACGAAGCCGATCGGCCCGGCCGCGGCGGTGGCCGCACCGCACAGCAGCGTCACCGCGACCGCGCCGAGCACCCGGGTGCGGCCCGCGTGCGCGCCGAGCGCACGGCCCGCGTCGTCGCCGAGCGCGAGCGCGTTGAGCGGGCGGGCGAGCAGCAGCGCGAGCACGATGCCGGCCGCGATGAACGGTGCCACCCGCACCAGCGTGTCCTCGCGGCGGCCGGCGAGCGAGCCGACCACCCAGTACCGGAACTGGTTGAACGCCTCGGGGTCGAGCAGCAGCACCGCGTATGTGACCGCGCCGAGCGCGGCGCTCACCGCGGCACCGGCCAGCACCAGCCGCTCGGGGGTGGCGGCGCGGCCGGCCGAGCCGATCAGGTACACGAGCACGGACACCACCGCCGCGCCGAGGAACGCGAACCACACGTACCCGATGACGCTCGTCACCCCGGCGTACGCGATGGCCAGCGCGACGGCGGCGGCCGCGCCGACGTTGACGCCGAGCAGCCCCGGGTCGGCGAGGGGGTTGCGGGTGACGCCCTGCATCAGGGCGCCGGCGAGCCCGAGGGCGGCGCCGACGAGCACCGCGAGGAACGCGCGCGGGATGCGCAGCTCGTGGATGATCGCCGCGTCGCTGGAGCCGTCGTCGTGCCACAGCACGCTCCACACGGCCGTGAACGGGATCTGTTTCGACCCCACCCACACGCTCAGCAGGAAGACCAGCAGGAGCGCGGCGGCGGCCACCGCGAGCCCGCCCGCCCTTCTGGCTATCACCATGGGCGTTAGATTAGCCTCGCCTTACTATGCGAGGTGATCGAGGAACAGTTCTGGGCCGTGCGATCGGCGGCCAGCGGCGGCACGTGGGGGTCGCCGCCCTCCTGGCAGCCGGGCACCAGGCCGGCGAGGCGCTCGTACCCGTGCTGATCGGCGTGGTCATCGACACGGCCGTGGCCACCGGCTCGGCGACCCGGCTGGTGCTGTGGCTCGCGGTGCTCGGCGCGGTCTTCGCGGTGCTGTCGTTCAGCTACAGGTTCGGGGCCCGGGCGGCCGAGCGGGCCTCCGAGTGGGCCGGCCACGACCTGCGGCTGGGGCTCACCCGCCGCATCCTCGACCCGCGCGGCGGCGCCGAGGCGGGGCGCCTGGCCGGCGAGCTGACCAACATCGCGACCGGCGACGCCCGCCGGGTCGGCGGCGTCAACGTGGTCCTTCCCGCCGGCATCGCCGCCCTCACCGGCCTGCTTGTCAGCGCGGTCGCGCTGCTGTGGATCTCGGTGCCGCTCGGCCTCGTCGTGCTGCTCGGCGCGCCGCCGCTGCTGTTGCTCGGCCACCTGCTCGGCCGCCCCCTCGAACGCCGCAGCGCCGTCGAGCAGGAACGCGCCGCCCACGCCTCCGGCGTCGCCGCCGACCTGGTCGCCGGCCTGCGCGTGCTGAAGGGCATCGGCGCGGAAGGGGCGGCGGTCGCCCGCTACCGGCGTACCAGCCAGGACTCGCTCTCCGCCACGCTGCGCGCGGCCCGGGCGCAGGCCGCCCACGACGGCGCCATCCTCGCGCTGACCGGCGTCTTCATCGCGGCGGTCGCGCTTGTCGGCGGGCGCCTGGCCGCCGGCGGCGACATCAGCGTCGGCGACCTCGTCGCGGCCGTGGGCCTGGCGCTCTTCCTGCTCGGCCCGCTCCAGCTGCTCGCCTGGGTCAACGCCCAGCTGGCACAGGGCCGCGCCTCGGCCGCCCGGATCGCCGCCGTGCTCTCCGCGCCGCCCGCCGTCCCAACGGGTCAAGGGCGGATGCCCGATCCGGTACGCGGCCGCGTCGCGCTGGCCGGCGTCCACCACGGCCCACTGTCCGGTGTGGACCTGGAGGTGCCGCCCGGTGAGCTGCTCGGCGTCGTGGCGCCCGACCCCGCGGCGGCCACGGCCCTGCTCGCCACGCTGGCCCGCGACACCGACCCGGACGCGGGCACCGTGACGCTCGACGGCGCCCCGCTGTCCACACTGGACCCGGCCGACCTGCGCGGCGCCATCCTCGTCGCCGCGCACCACGCGACCCTCTTCGCCGGCACCGTGGCATCCAACGTCTCGTCCAGGGGCGGCGAGGTCGGCCGGGCGATGGCCGCGGCGGCGGCCGACGAGGTCGCACACAGCCTCCCGGAGGGCGCGGAGACCATGCTGGGCGAACGCGCCCAGTCCCTCTCCGGCGGCCAGCGTCAACGGGTCGCCCTGGCCCGCGCGCTGGCCGCCGATCCGCCGGTGCTGGTGCTCCACGACCCGACCACGGCGGTGGACGCGGTGACGGAGGCCCGGATCGCCGCCGGCATCCGCGACATGCGGGCCGGCCGCACCACCATCCTGGTCACGACGAGCCCCGCCCTGCTCGCGGCCACCGACCGGGTCGCGGTCCTCGACGGCGGCACCGTCACCGCTGTCGGCCACCACGCCGACCTCGTCGCCGGCGACCCCATCTACCGCGCGGCGGTGCTCCAGTGAGCCCCGAGGTCCTGCTCCCGACCGCGAGCGGGCGGGAAACGTGGGCCGCCGTGCGCGAGCTGCTGCGGGGCCGGCGGCTGACGGCGTGCGCGGCGTTCGCCGTGCTGGTGGCGGCCACGTCGGCCGGCCTGTTCACCGCGCCGCTGCTCGGGCGGATCGTCGACCTCGTCGCGGACGGCCGCCCGGCGAGCGCGCTCACCACCCCGATCGTGCTGCTCGTCGCCGTCGCGGTCGTCCAAGGTGTACTCACCGCGCTCGGCGTGACGCTCGTGGCCGGCGTCGGCGAGGAGATGCTGGCGCGGCTCCGCGAGCGGTTCGTCGCGCGGGCGCTGCGCCTCCCCCTCGACCGCCTCGAACGGGCCGGCTCCGGCGACCTGAGCGCCCGGGTCACCGCCGACGTGGCGATCGTGGCCGAGGCGGTACGCCGCGCGCTCCCCCAGCTCGCCCGCTCCGGGCTCGCCATCGCGCTCACGCTCGTGGGCATGGCGGTGCTCGACTGGCGGTTCCTGCTGGCCGCGCTGCTTGCCGTGCCGGTGCAGGCGCACACCGTCCGCTGGTACGTGCGCCGGGCCGTCCCGCTCTACGCCGCGCAGCGGGTCAGCGTCGGCGCGCAGCAGCAGCAACTGCTCGACACGGTGGGCGGGGCCGCGACCGTGCGCGCGTTCCGCCTCGCCGACCGGCACGTCGACATGGTGACCGAACGCTCGTCCGCCACGGTCACGCTCGCGCTGCGGGCGGTGCGGCTGATGACGAGCTTCTTCGGGCGGCTCAACCTGGCCGAGTACGTCGGGCTGAGTGCCGTGCTCGTCACCGGTTTCGTGCTGGTGCGCGCGGATGCCGCGACGATCGGCACGGCGACGGCCGCCGCGCTGTACTTCCACAACCTCTTCACGCCGTTCAACGTGGCGCTCTCCCTTGTGGACGACGCGCAGGTCGCCGCCGCCGGCCTCGCCCGGCTCGTGGGTGTCGCGTCGCTGCCGGAGACCCCGCGCGCCGCCGCCGCGCCCGAGGTGGTCGGCGGGTCGGTGAAGGCGGCCGGCCTCGGTCACGCCTACGTGCCCGGCCATCCCGTGCTGCGCGACGTCGACCTGCACATCGAGCCCGGCGAGCGGGTCGCGCTGGTCGGCGCCAGCGGCGCCGGGAAGACCACGGTGGCCAAGCTGATCGCGGGCATCCACCGCCCGTCGAGCGGCACCGTCCACCTCGGCGGGGTACGCCTGGACGAGCTGGGCCCGGCCGCGACCGGCGGCACCGTCGCGCTGATCACGCAGGAGGTGCACGTCTTCGCCGGCCGCCTCGACGACGACCTGCGCCTGGCCCGGCCCGACGCCACCGAGGCCCAGCTGCGCGCCGCGCTCGACCGGGTGGGCGCGCTCCGGTGGGCCGACGCGCTGACGGACGGACTGTCCACCGTGGTCGGTGAGGGCGGCCACCCGCTCACCGTGACACAGGCGCAGCAGCTCGCCCTGGCCCGCCTGGTCCTGGCCGACCCACCGATCGCCGTCCTCGACGAGGCCACCGCCGACGCCGGCAGCGCGGGCGCGCGGGTGCTGGAGGAGGCCGCCACGGCCGCACTGGCCGGCCGCACCGGCCTTGTCGTCGCGCACCGCCTGACCCAGGCCGCCACCGCCGACCGTGTGATCGTGCTGGAGGCGGGCCGGGTCGTCGAGGCCGGCACCCACTCCGACCTGGTGGCCGCCGGCGGCCGCTACGCCGCCCTATGGACAGCCTGGTCCACCACCCGCTGAACGACCTCACGTCGGCCCTGGCGATCGTTCGCCAACCATGAGGTCGCAAAAGTCAACGTGAAAGATCTGTGTCGCCAGAGCAGCACAAATCCTTCACGATCCTGCTTTCACCTATGAAGCGGCGGATGGGTGAGGCCGCGGGTCGGCCATGGATTCGCGGAGGGTGCGGGGGCGGAGGTCGGTCCAGTGGGTCTCGACGTAGGCCAGGCAGGCGTCTCGCGTGTCTTCGCCGAAGACGGCCGTCCAGCCGTCCGGGACGTCCACGAAGGACGGCCAGAGGGAGTGTTGCTCCTCGGAGTTGACGAGCACGTGGTAGCGGCCGTCGGGGTCTTCGAAGGGGTTCGTGCTCATCGTTCGTTCTCCTTTGCGAATCGGGTCAGGCCGGACAACGCACGCAGCCAGGTGCCGGCCAGGTCGCGCACCGCCTCCTCGGCCAGCACGCCGTCCGGCCAGATCCAGGTGGCGCGCAGCTCCGGGCCGTGTGGGCGGTTTTCGGTGTGCGCGTTGACGGACAGGACGTAGCGCTGGGGCATGCCGGCGTCGACGCCGATGTCGAGCGCGTCGGTCTCCGGCGCGAAGGCCCAGTCCGTCGCGTCCGGGAAGTCGAACCGGCCCAGGTAGTTGAACTCGATCGGCGGCACGCCGCGGGCGGCGAGCGCCGGGGCGGTCCGCGGGTTGAGGTGGCGCAGCAGGCCGAAGCCGAGCCCGTGGTCGGGGATCGCGCCGAGGTGCGCGCGCACCCGGTCGAGGGTCACGCCGGCCGCGGGCCCACCGGCGAGCGCTTCGTCCAGGTCGACCGGCCCCGGGTCGAGCAGCACCGGGAACAGGCTTGTGAACCAACCGACCGTGCGCGACAGGTCGGCGCCGCCGGCCAGGTGCTCCTGCCGGCCGTGGCCCTCGCGGGCGACGAGCACGCCGTCGCCGTGGTCGCCTCGGCGGCGGCGCCAGTGCGCCACGGCGACCGCGAGCGCGGTCAGAAGTGCCTCGTCCACAGTGGCCGCCGCGCCAAGCGTCAGCAGCGGCGCCGTGCCTTCCGGTGGCAGGCCGACGGTGAGCTGGCGGGCGTTGGCGGCCACGTCCCGCGCCGGGTCGAGCGGGCGGTCGACCGGCAGCGGGGCGCCACCGTCGAGGATGGACGTCCACAGTGGCAGCTCGGCCTCCCGCGCCGGGTCGGCGGCCCGCTCGGCGAGCAGGCGCGACCACCGGCGGAAGGACGTGGGCACCAGCGCGGGTGGCGTGCCGTCGCGCCACGCGGCTTCGAGGTCCGGCACGAGGATGCCCCACGACACCCAGTCGACGGCGTAGTGGTGCACGACGAGCAGCAGCCGCCCGGGCCGCGTACCGGCGTCGAACCACACCGCCCGCACGAGTACGCCGGCCGCCGGGTCGAGGCGCTCCTGGGCGGCGCGGGCCTCCGGTGCGATCGCCGCGCGCAGGTCGGCGTCCTCGGGTACCGCGACGCGGCGCACCGCCACCGGCGCGTTACCGGGCGGCGGCACGTCGAGGGTGTCGCCGGCGAGGCGGGCGCGGAGCATGTCGTGGCGGTCGAGCACCGCCCGCAGCGCGGTGGCGAGCCGCTCCTCGCCGAGCCCCGGCGGCACCTGGAGCAGCACCGACTGGTTGTATCCGTCGAGCTGGCCGCCGCCGTCCCGTACCCAGTGCAGGATCGGGGTGAGCGGGACCGTCCCGGTGCCGTCGTCGCCGGCGGCGACCTCCACTGTGGATGCTCGCGCGACGGCCGCGAGGCCGGCTACCGTGCGGTGCTGGAGGACGTCCCGGGGGGTGACGGACAGGCCGGCCGCACGGGCCCGGCGGACCAGCTGGATCGCGACGATGCTGTCGCCGCCGAGCGCGAAGAAGTCGTCGTCGACGCCGACCGCGGGCAGGCCGAGCAGGTCGGCGACGACCCGGCTGAGCGCCTCCTCGCGCGCGTCCCGGGGCGCGGTGCCGCCGGCGGCGAAGACCGGTGCGGGCAGCGCTTTGCGGTCGAGCTTGCCGTTCGGGGTGAGCGGGAGCGGCCCGTCGAGCACGGTCACCGTCGCCGGCACCATGTAGTCGGGCAGCACCGCGGCGACGTGGGCGCGCAGTGCCGCGCCGTCGAGGGGCGCGTCCGCGGGCACCGCGTACCCGACGAGCCGCACCAGCGTGCCGGTGCGGTGCGGCACGACGGCGGCCTGCGCGACACCGGGGTGGCCGGCGAGCGCCGCCTCCACCTCCCCCAGCTCGACCCGGAACCCGCGGATCTTCACCTGGTCGTCGACCCGGCCGAGGAAGTCGAGCGTGCCGTCGGCGCGCCAGCGGGCCCGGTCGCCGGTGCGGTACATGCGCGCGCCCGGCCCCGCGTACGGGTCCGGCACGAACCGGGTCGCGGTGAGGTCCGGCCGGCCGAGGTAGCCGCGGGCGAGGCCGCGCCCGCCGACGTACAGCTCCCCCACCACGCCGGGCGGGACCGGGCGAAGGGCGGCGTCGAGCACGTACGTGCGGGTGTTGGGGTCCGGCCGTCCGATGGGGACGGAACCGCTCCAGCCCGGTTCGGCCGGCCAGAGCGTGGAGTTGACCGTCGCCTCGGTCAGCCCGTAGGCGGCGATGAGGCGGACCCGGCCGGCCCACCGCGCGACGAGGTCCGGCGGCACGGTCTCGGTGCCGACGAGGATGACCGATCCCTCGGGCAGCTCGCACTCCGGCGGGAGGGCGGAGACGAGCGACGGCGGCAGGATCATGTGGGTGATCCGCTGCTCGTCCAGGAAGTCGGTGAGCACCTTGTCGGCGACCCGGGCCTCGTCGGGCACCAGCACCAGCCGCGCACCGGTGCACAGCGCCATCGCCAGCTCGAACACCGCGACGTCGAAGCCGACCGAGGCGAAGTGCAGCACGTGGCTGTCCGCGGTGACGCCCATCCGGTCCTGCGCGGTGGCGACGAGGCTGGCGATGCCCTCGTGCGGCACGACGACGCCCTTGGGGCGGCCGGTCGAGCCGGAGGTGTAGATGACGTAAGCGGCCTGGTCGAGGTGCACGTCCGGGGCCGGTACCGGAGCGTCCACTGGGGACGGTCCAACGAGGTCGGCCGACGTGAGCACGAGCTGGGCGCCGGAGTCCTCGACCATGTACGCGAGCCGCTCGGGCGGGTGCACCGGGTCGAGCGGCAGGTAGGCGGCGCCGAGCCGGAGCGTGGCCAGGATCGCGGCGACCATATCGGCGGTGCGCGGGATGTCGACGCCGACCACGCTCTCCGGGCGGACCCCGCGGGCGTGCAGCAGCCGGGCGATCTCCTCGGCGCGGGCGTCCAGCTCCCGGTAGGTGACGTGCCGGTCGCCGTCGACCACAGCGACCGCGTCCGGGCGGGCGGCCACCTGGCGGGCGAAGAGCGCCGGCAGCGACTCCTCCGGCACGGCCCGGTCGGTGGCGTTGAAGCCCACCAGCACCCGCTCCCGCTCGTCGTCGCCGAGGATGTCGAACAGGCGCAGTGGCGAGTCGGGCGCGGCGGCCGCGGCGGCGACGAGCCGGTTGAGCCGCTCGCCGAGCTTTCGCACGGTGGCGCCGTCGAAGAGGTCGGTGCGGTACTCCAGCAGCAGGTCGATCCCGGACGAACCCTCCACGAACCCGAACACAAGGTCGAAGCGGGCCGTCCCGGTCTCCACCGGCTCCGGCGTCACGTCGAGTCCATCGAGGACGAAGCCGCCCGCCGCCCGGTTGCGGTAGACGACCATGACCTGGAAGAGCGGGTTGCTGGCGAGCGAGCGGTCCGGGTTGAGCTCGCGCACGACCGCCTCGAACGGCACGTCCTGGTGCGAGAAGGCGGCCAGGTCGGCGGTGCGCACCCGGCCGAGCAGCTCGGCGAAGCTCGGGTCTCCACTGAGGTCGGTGCGGAGCACGAGCGTGTTGACGAAGAACCCGACGAGGTCGTCGAGCGCCTCGTCGGTGCGGCCGGCGATCGGCGTGCCGAGCGGGATGTCGGCGCCGGCGCCGAGGCGGTGCAGCAGTGCGGCGACCGCGGCGTGCGCGGCCATGAACATGCTGGCGCCCGTGCGCTGGGCCAGGTCGCGCAGCCCGCGCGCCGCGGCTTCGTCGAGGGGTACCGTCAGCGCCCCGCCCGCCGCGCCGGCCGCCGGGCCGTGCGGGGTGCGGTCGGTGGGCAGCTCGATCCGCTCCGGCGCGCCGCGCAGCGCCTCCCGCCAGTAGGCGAGCTGCTTCGCGGCGAGACTGTCCGGATCGGACTCGTCGCCGAGCAGGGCCTGCTGCCAGAGCGTGTAGTCGGCGTACTGCACCGGCAGGGGTGTCCACTGCGGACGGTGGCCGGCCCGGCGGGCGGCGTACGCGGTGGCGAGGTCGCGCAGGAACGGCCCGTCCGACCACTCGTCGGTGGTGACGTGGTGCAGCAGCACGGCGACGACGTGCTCGTCCGGCCCGTGCGGTACGACGGTGACCCGCAGCGGCAGGTCGGCCGCGAGGTCGAACGGCCGCCGCACCACCGCGTCGAGGTCGGCACCCGGCACCACCTCGACGACCGGGCGCGCCTCGGGCACCGGCAGGACGCGCTGCACCGGCCGCCCGTCGCGTTCGGCGAAGACCGTGCGCAGCGCCTCGTGCCGGGCCACGACGTCGCCGACGGCGGCGCGCAGCGCGTCGATGTCGAGGTCGCCGCGGACCCGCATGACGATCGGGAAGTTGTACGCGGCGGTGGCGCCGCCGTCGATCTGGTGCAGCACCCACAGCCGCCGCTGGGCGTAGGAGGCGGGCACCTCGTCCGGCCTGGCGACCGGGGCGAGCTTCGGGCGGGCCGGGTCGCCGCCACCGCCCGCGCGGACCGCCAGCTCGGCGACGGTCGGTGCCTCGAACAGGTCGCGGATGGCGAGCTCGGCGCCGAGGGCGGTACGGGCGCGGCTGACCAGCCGGGTGGCGAGCAGCGAGTGGCCGCCGAGGTCGAAGAAGTTGTCGTCGACGCCGATCCGGGGCAGGCCGAGCACCTCGGCGAAGAGTCCGCACAGGACCTCTTCCCGCGGGGTGGCCGGCTCGCGGCTCGGCGCCAGCGCGACGGCCGGCTCGGCGTCCGGCAGGGCGCGGACGTCGAGCTTGCCGTTGACGGTCAGCGGCAGCCGGTCCAGCGGCACGATCGCAGGCGGCACCATGTAGTCGGGCAGGTGCCGCTTGAGGTGCTCGCGGAGCATCGGCACGAGGTCGCCGTGCGCGCGGGCGGCGGCGGGGTCGTTGGTCAGCTTCTTGCGTATCCCCGGTTGGTGTACCGCCGGAAGGGTCCCGTCCCGGAGGAAGAGCGCGTCAAGGCTCCCGTCGTCGGCCGTGGACCAGGTGAGGTGTACGTGGTAGCCGAGCCGTTCACCGAGCGCGTGCAGGTCCTCCGGCTCCACGCCGCCCTCGACGAGGCGGGCGTTGGGGATCCCGGTGACCCGCGCGGCCGGCCCGTCGATGGCGTCCAATGTGGTCAGCGGTGCTTCGACGGGCGCCGCGGGTCCACGGTGGAGGACGGCGTCGTACCGGTAACGGGTCAGCTCGTTGTGCGCCCGGCCGCGCCGCACCCGCACCGTGGCCGGTGCCAGCGTGGCGAAGTAGTCCGGGTCGACGAGCAGCTCCTTCTCCAGCGCGGCGGCCCGGTCGGCGTTTCCGCCCCGGACGGCCGCGACCGCCTCGTGGAAGTGGCGGGCGAGGCGGAGGTTGCGCACGTCGCCGACGAACACCCGGCCGCCGGGCACGACAAGGTCGAGGGCGGCGGTGAGCACCCGGGTCAGGTACGCCTCGCCGGGGAAGTACTGGACCACCGAGTTGACCACGACGGTGTCGAAGAAGCCGCGCGGGAGCCCGTCGAGGTCGTGCGCGGGCCGGCAGCGCAGCTCCACATGGGACAGCCCGGCGACGCCCGCCGTGTCCGCCCGCAGCTTGTCGACGACCGACGGCGCGAAGTCGATGCCCCAGTAGGCTTCGCACTCCGGCGCCAGGTGGCTCAGCAGCAGGCCGCTGCCGACGCCGATCTCCAGCACCCGCCGGGGCGCCAGCTCGCGGATCCGGGCGACGGTGGTCTCCCGCCACTCGCGCATGTCGTCGAGCGGGATCGGCGTGCCGTCGTAGCTGCTGTCCCAGCCGGAGAAGTCCTCGGTGGACACGGCGGTGCCGATCCGCGTGTACTCGGCGTCGTAGATCTCCCGCCACTCACCGATCTGCGCGCGCTCGGCGGCGTCCCGCTCCTCGCCGTCGGGCGTGGCGGGCACCACGTAGCCGCTCAGCCGTCCATCCCGGACGGTCACGGCCGCCTGCGCCACGGCGGGGTGCGCGGCGAGCGCGGACTCGATCTCGCCGAGCTCCACCCGGTACCCGCGGATCTTGACCTGGTCGTCGGTGCGGCCGAGGAAGTCGAGGTTGCCGTCCGGCCGCCGGCGCACGAGGTCGCCGGTGCGGTACATGCGCCCGCCACTCACCGCGGGGTCCGCGACGAACCGCGCGGCGGTCAGGCCGGGGCGGTCGAGGTAGCCGCGGGCCAGTCCGGCGCCGGCGATGTACAGCTCGCCCGCGGTCCCGTCGGGCACCGGGCGGAGCCAACCGTCCAGGATGTACGCCCGGGTGTTCCAGATCGGACGGCCGACGGTGGGCGTGGCGCTCTCGTGCGTGCCGCCGCCGAGCGTGTTGATGGTGTACTCGGTCGGCCCGTACAGGTTGTAGCCGAACGTGCCCTCGGTGTCGCGCAGCCGCGCCCACACCGCGTCGGAGACGGCCTCGCCGCCGAGCAGCACGAGCGGCGGCATGTGCTCGCCGTCGAGCAGCCCTTCCTCGACGAGGTGCCGCGCGTACGTCGGGGTGACGTTGACGACGTCGATCCGGTGCCGCGCGCAGTACGCGACGAGCGCTTCGGCGTCGCGCCGCAGGTCCTCGTCGCAGACGTGCACCTCGTGCCCCTCGACGAGCCAGAGCAGCTCCTCCCAGGACATGTCGAACGCGAACGACACCGTGTGCGCGATCCGGAGCCGCCGCCCGCCGGCCGCCGCGATGGTCGGTGCGAAGATCGCCTCGCGGTGGTTGAGCTGCATGTTCGTCAGGCCCCGGTACGGCGTGACGACTCCCTTGGGGCGGCCGGTGGAGCCGGAGGTGTAGATGACGTACGCCGGGTGCCGCTGGTCGAACCGCAGCCCCATCGCGGTGCCGTCCTGTGTGGACAGCTCCGCCGCGACGGCCGGGCTGTCCAGCTCCAGGCACTCCGCGGGCAGGGTCGCCGCGACGGCGGCGGTGGAGACCACGCACACCGGTCGCGCGTCGTCGAGCATGAGCGCGAGCCGCTCGGTGGGGTGGTCCAGCTCCAGCGGCAGGTACGCGGCGCCGGTGCGGAGCACCGCGAACAGCGCGACGACCATGTCGGTCGAGCGGGGCAGCGCGAGCGCGACGACCTTCTCCGGTGCGGCGCCGCGGGCGGCGAGGAGCCGGGCCATCCGGTTGATCCGGGCGTCCAGCTCCGCGTAGGCCACCCGCTCGTCGCCGAAGACCAGCGCGGTCTCGTCCGGGGTCCGGGCCGCCTGGTGGGCGAGCAGGTCGGCGACGGTGTCGTCCGGCAGGTCGTGGCGGGTGGCGTCCCAACCGGCGGCGAGGCGGTCCCGCTCCCCCACCGGCAGCGGGTCGAGCCGGCCGGCCGGGGTGCGGTCGTCGGCGGCGATCCGCCCCAGCACGGCCGTGAACCTGTCGAGCACGCCGGCGGCGACGGTGCCGTCCAGGACGTCCGGGCGGTAGGCGAGCATGACCCGCAGCGCCTCGGACGGCGTGACCACCAGCGCGAGCGGGAAGTGGGTGGCGTCGACGCTACCGACCTGCTCGACGCCGTGCCGCTCGCGGAGGGCGGCCAGCTCGTCCTCGCCGCCGACGTTCTGCAGCGCGAACAGCGTGTCGAAGAGCTGGGTGTGACCGGTCACCCGCTGGATCGCGCCGAGACCGACGTGCTCGTACGGCATCAGCGCGGTCCGCTCGGCCTGCAGGCGGGTCAGCAGGTCGGCGACCGGTTCGCGCGGGTCGAGCGTGACCCGCACCGGCACGGTGTTGAGGAAGAGGCCGATGGCCCGCTCGATGTGCGGGATCGGTGCGGTGCGGCCGGCGACCGTGGCACCGAAGACCACATCGGTGTGACCGGTCACCGTGGAGAGGGCGACCGCCCAGGCGGCGTTCAGGAGCGTGTTGAGCGTGACGCCGCGGTCCCGGGCGACGGCGCGGAGCCGGTCGCTGAGGGCGGCGCTCAGCTCGGCGCGGTGCCGCTCGGGCAGCGTCGGGCGGTCGGCGCGGCCGGCCGGGCCGACGAGGGTCGGCTCGGCGAGGCCGGCGAGCGCGTCCCGCCACGCTCCGGTCGCCCGCTCCGCGTCCTGGGCGGCGAGCCACGCGAGATAGTCCCGATAGGAGCCCGCCGGCGGCAGCACGGCCACGTCCCGATCGGAGCCGGCCGACGGCAGCACGGCCACGTCCCGGTCGGAGCTGGCCGGCGGCGGGTCGGCCGCATCAGCCGGGGCCGCCGCGTCCCGGTCGGAGCCGGCCGGCCGCGGGTCGGCCGCGCAAGGCGCCGCGGGTGTGGGAGATGCGGCGCCGTACAGGCTCAGCAGCTGCTCCAGGAAGAGCGACGCGGACCAGCCGTCCCAGAGCAGCACGTGGTGGGTGAGCACGAGCCGGTCCCGGCCGCCGCCGAGGCGTACCAGCAGGAGGCGGAACAGCGGCGGGTGGGCGAGGTCGAAGCGGCGCGTGCGGTCCTCGGTGAGCAGCGTGTCGAGGCGGGCGTCCCGCTCGGCCGCCGGCAGCCCGGAGAGGTCCACTTCGGACAGCGGCACGTCGGCGGTCGCGCCGACGAACTGCACCGGCGACCGCAGCCCGTCGCTGGTGAAGCCGGCCCGCACGGCGGGGTTGCGGTCGAGCAGGGCGGCGCAGGCGGCGCGCAGGCGGCCGGCGTCGACGCCGCGGACGAAGTCGAACGACGCCTGCGCGGTGTAGACGTCGATGCCGCCGCTGTCGTAGCTGGCGTGGAAGTACAGGCCCTCCTGCAGCGGGGAGAGCGGCCAGACGTCGGCGACCGGCACCGGGCTGGCGCGCCGCACGGTGGCGTGCTCCTCGCCGGTGAGCGTGACGAGCGGCCCGCCGTCGGTCTCCCCCATGGCCGGCTGGCCGGCGGCCGACGCCAGGGCCGCGGGCGTGCGGTGGGCGAAGACGTCGCGCGGGCTGACCTCCAGGCCGGCCGCCCGGGCCCGGCTGGATACCGCGATGGAGAGGATGCTGTCACCACCGAGCGCGAAGAAGTCGTCGTCCGGGCCCACCTCGGGCAGGCCCAGCACCTCGGCGACGGCGGCGCAGAGGAGCCGTTCGCGCTCGTTCGCCGGTGCGCGGGACGCGGCACGGGACGCCTCGGGGGCGGGCAGCGCGGCCCGGTCGAGCTTGCCGTTCGGCGTCCGGGGCAGCGCGTCCAGCGTGACGAACGCGGACGGGACCATCGGCTCCGGCAGAGCCGCGGCGAGGCCGTCCCGCAGCGCGGCGACGTCGACGGTGCCCGGGACGACGTACGCGACGAGCCGGAGCCCGCCGGGGCCGCCGCCTCGGGCGACCACGGCGGCGTCCGAGACCCCGGGCGCTTGGCGCAGCCGGGCCTCGACCTCGCCCGGCTCGACCCGGTTGCCACGGATCTTGACCTGCTGGTCGGCGCGGCCGAGGTATTCCAGTGCCCCGTCCGGCCGCCGCCGCACGCGGTCGCCGGTGCGGTACATGCGCTCGCCCGGCCCGCCGTACGGGTCGGCGACGAAGCGGTCCGCGGTCAGGCCCACCCGCCCGTGGTAGCCGAGCGCGAGCTGCGGGCCGGCGATGTACAGCTCGCCGGTGGTCGCCGGGCGCAGGAACGGGTCGAGCACGTACAGCCGGGCGTTCCACACCGGACGTCCGATGGGGACGGTGCCGTCGCCGGGGTCCGCGTCCCAGGACGTGACCTGGACGGCTGCCTCGGTGGGGCCGTACACGTTGTGCAGCGGCGCACCGGCCGTGGCGAGCCAGTGGCGGGCGGTGGCGGCGGGCAGCGCGTCGCCGCCGGCGAGCACCCGCCGTACCCCGGCGAACGCGCCCGGGTCGGCGTCGGCGAGCGGGCCGAGCATCGAGGAGACGGTGACGACGGTGGTGACGCCGTGCTCGCGGACCAGCCCGGCGCTGTACCGGGGGTCGCGTAGCCCGTCCGGCTTGGCGAGCACGACCGCGGCGCCGGCGGTGAGCGGCCAGAAAATCTCCAGGATCGACGGGTCGAAGCTGGCGGAGAGCTGGTGCAGCACCCGGTCGTCCGGGCCGAGGCCCCACCGCTCCCGGGCCCAGGCGAGCTGGTGCGTGATCGCCCGGTGGGTCACCAGGACACCCTTGGGGGTGCCGGTCGAGCCGGAGGTGTAGAGCAGGTACGCGGGGTCGTCGGGGCGCGGCGCCGGCCCGCCGGCCGGGAGCCCGTCGAGGTCGAGGTCGCGGAGGACGAGGCCGGCGCCGGAGTCGGCGAGCAGGAAGGCGATCCGGTCGGCCGGGTAGTCGACGTCGACCGGCAGGTAGGCGGCGCCGGCCTTGAGCACGCCGAGCAGCGCCACGATCTGGTCCACCGAACGGGGCATGGCGACGGCGACGACCTGCCCGGGCCGCACGCCCCGGCCGCGCAGCCGACCGGCGAGAGCGCCGGCGCGGGCGTCGAGGTCCGCGTAGGACACCCGCTCGTCACCGGCGACGAGCGCCGTCGCTTGTGGACGGAGCGCCACCTGCTCCTCGAACGCGGCGGCGAGCGTCGTCTCCGGCACGGCGCGGGCCGGGCCGAGCAGGGGCGCCGCAGTCAACGGGTCGACGCCGACCACCGGCTGGTCCGGGTCGGTGGAGACGGCGGCCAGCAGGCGGGCGAGGCGGTCGGCGACGTCCCGCACCACGGCCCCGTCGAGGCGCGCGGCGTCGTGCTTGAGCCGCAGCTCGAGGCGCTGGCCCGGCATGACGACGAGGGCCAGGGGGTAGTGGCCGGTGTCCACGTAGTCCGGCACACCGGCGCGGAGCGTGCCGGCCGGGTCGGTGAGGTCGCCGTCGACAGGGTAGTTCTCCAGCACGACGATCGTGTCGAACAGGTCGCCGAGCCCGGCCATCCGCTGCAGCTCGGCGAGGCCCACGTGCTGGTGGTCGAGGAGGGCGGACCGCTCCGCCTGCAGGGTGCCGAGCGCGGCGGCGAGCGACTGTCCGGGGCGCCAGCGCATGCGCACCGGCAGCGTGTTGACTAGCAGGCCGACGAGCGACTCGACACCCTCGACCTCGGCGGCGCGGCCGGAGACGGTAGTGCCGAAGACGACGTCGGTGCGGCCGGTGAGGCGGCCGAGCAGCAGGCCCCACGCGCCCTGTACGACGGTGCCGAGGGTGAGGCCGCGTTCCCGGGCCCGCGCGGCGAGGCCGGCGGTGACCTCCTCGGGCAGCGCGACGCGCACCTCCTCGTGGCGCGGCGGCGCGTCCGCCGTGGCCGGTGCGAGGATCGTCGGCTCGTCCAGCCCGGCGAGCGCGGCCCGCCAGGCCCCGGTCGCGGCCGCCCGGTCCCGCCCGCCGAGCCAGGCGAGATAGTCGCGGTAGGGGGTGGGCGGTGGCAGGCCGGCGCCGCCGTACAGGGCGAGCAGCTCGCGGAGCAGGACGGAGACCGACCAGCCGTCGGCGACGATGTGGTGAAACCGCAGGACCAGCTCGTGCCGCTCGTCGCCGCGCCGGATCAGGGCCGCCCGCACGAGCGGACCGGCGCCGAGGTCGAACGGGGCGTCCACATCGGACCACGGCAGCTCGGTCGAGCCGGCGATCAGCTGTACGACCCGCCCGTCCGGCCGCTGCCGGAACGTGGCGCGCAGCGGGGCGTGCCGGTCGACGAGCGCCTGGGCCGCCCGCCGCAGGGCCGGCACGTCGAGCGGCCCGGTCAGGTCGACGGTGAGCCGGACCGCGTAGACCGCCGAGTGGGGATCGAGGTGGGCGTGGAAGAAGAAGCCTTCCTGCAGCGGCGACACCGGCAGCACCTCGGCCGCGTCCTCGCCCGCCAGCGGCTTCAGCGCCACGGAAGGCAGGTCCATGGTGGACGCGCCAGCGCTCGCCGCGGCGGCGAGCGCGGCGGCCGTCCGGTGGCGGAACACGTCGCGCAGCGACAGCGCGAGGCCGGCCTTGCGGGCCCGCACGAGCAGCTGGATCGCCACGATGCTGTCGCCGCCGAGCGCGAAGAAGTCGTCCTCCACGCCGACGCCCGGCATGTCGAGCACCTCGCCGAAGAGCGCGCACAGCACGCCTTCGCGGGCGTCCCGGGGCGGCGTGCCGGTGGCGAGCGACGCGAGGTCGGGTGCGGGCAGCGCCTTGCGGTCGAGCTTGCCGCTCGCCGCGACCGGCAGCCGGTGCAGCGGCACGATCGCGGACGGCACCATGTACTCCGGCAGCCGCTCGCGGGCGTACGAGCGCACGGACCGCAGAAACGCGTTGACGTCCGGAAACGCGGCAGGCGTGTTCGCCAGCGCCGGCGTGACCCGGCGGCCGGGGCGGTACACGGTGCCGAACCCGCTGCCGGGTCGGGCGAAGACCGCGTCCAGCTCGCCGACGAGGCCCTCGCCGGACCAGGTGACCGCGACCTCGTACCCGAGCTCGGCGGCGAGGTCGTGCAGGTCCTCCGGCTCGACGCCGCCGATGGCGAGGCGGGCGTTGGGGATCCCGGCGACGCGCAGCCGCTCGAAGCGCCCCTCCCGCAGCAGCGCCTCGCCGCCGGGCCACGGCACCTCCGGGACCGCCGGCCGCGCCACGTGCGCGGAGAGCACGACGTCGTACCGGTAGCGGCTCAGCTCGTTGAGGTAGCGGCCACGCTTGACCCGCACGTCGGCGACGGCGCCGGGCAGGGTGGTGAAGTAGTCCGGGTCGAGCAGCAGCTCGCGTTCCCACGCCACGGCCCGGTCGACGTCGGCCGGCCCGCCGCCACGCCGTGCCTCGATCGCGGCGCGGAAGTGGCGCAGCAGGCGGTGGTTGCGGATGTCGCCGGCGAAGACCCGCCCGCCGGGAGCGAGCAGCCCGAGCGCGCCGGTCAGCACGGAGGTGAGGTAGGCGGCGCTCGGGAAGTACTGCGTTACCGAGTTGACCACGACGGTGTCGAAGAAGCCGCGGGGCAGCCCGTCGAGGTCGTGCGCGGGCTGGTGGCGAAGCTCCACGTTGGACGGTGCCGCCGCTCGCAGCCGCCGGATCGCCTCCGCCGACAGGTCGGTACCCCAATACGCCTCGGTACGCGGGGCGAGCGCGGTGAGGATCAGTCCACTCCCGACACCGATCTCCAGCACCCGGCGCGGGCGGAGCGCGAGGATGCTCTCCACCGTGGCGTCGCGCCAGGCGCGCATCTCGTCGAGGGGTATCAGTTCGCCGTCGTAGCTGCTGTTCCACCCGGCGAACGGGTCGTCCGACTCGGCCTCGAAGAGCGCGTCGTGCGCCTCCCGCCAGCCGTCGACCTGGGCCGCCGCGTCGGGCTCGGCGCCGACGGCGGGCACGACGTACCCGACCAGCCGCTGGTTGCGCGCGACGACGGCGACCTGCGCCACGGCCGGGTGTCCACCGAGGACGGCCTCGACCTCGCCCGGCTCGATCCGGTACCCCCGGATCTTGACCTGGTCGTCCGCCCGCCCGACGAAGTCGAGCCGGCCGTCGTCGAGCACCCGCACGACGTCGCCGGTGCGGTAGAGGCGGGTGCCGGGCTCGAACGGGTTGGCGACGAACCGCTCCGCGGTCAGCGCCGCCCGCCCGAGGTAGCCGCGGGCCAGCCCCGCGCCGCCGAGGTAGAGCTCCCCTTCGCGCGCCGGCCGCAGCCGCGAATCGAGGACGTAGGCCGCCGTACCGGGATCCGCCACTCCAATAGGGACGGACGAGCTCGCGACGGAGGGGTCGCACAGGCCGAGCGTGGAGTTGACCGTCGCCTCGGTCGGGCCGTATGCGTTGAACATGCGCCGGCCGCGGGCGTGCCGCGCGACGAGCTCCGGCGCCACCCGCTCGGTGCCGGCCAGCAGCGTGGCCCCCTCGGGCAGCACGCAGTCGGCCGGCAGCGCGGCGAGCAGCGCCGGCGGCAGGATCATGAAGTTGGCACCGTGCGCGTGGATGTAGTCGGTGAGCGCCGGCCCGGGCACCCGCCGCTCGGCCGGCACCACGACGAGCCGCCCGCCGGAGAGGAGCCCGAGGCACAGGTCCCAGAACGCGACGTCGAAGCTCGGCGACGCGAACTGGAGCACGCGGCTGTGCGGCCCGACGCCGAACCGCTCGACCTGGGTGGCGACGAGCTTGGCGACCCCGGTGTGCGACAGCACGACGCCCTTGGGGCGGCCGGTGGAACCGGACGTGTAGATGACGTAGGCGGCGTTGGTGACCTGGAGCGACCGGACCGGGTCGGTGTCCGGCTGCCCGTAGGCGAGTCCGTCCACCGAGTCCAGGACGAGGACCGGCGCGGCGTCGGCCACCATGAAGGCGATCCGCTCCGCCGGGTAGTCCGGGTCGAGGGGCAGGTACGCCGCGCCCGCCTTGAGCACGGCCACCTCGGCGACGATCATGTCGATCGACCGTGGCAGGGACAGCCCCACGACGCGCTCCGGGCCGGCGCCGCGCGCGACGAGCGCGTGGGCGAGCCGGTTGGCGCGGGCGTTGAGCTCGCCGTACGTCAGCTCGGTGTCCTCGAACACGAGGGCCACCGCGTCCGGCGTCGCGCGCACCCGCGCCTCGAACAGGTCCGGCCACGTCACTTGTTACCGCCTCCGGCGAGGATCGGTACCACCTGGTCGATCGCGTACGGGATGCTCAGCACCGTGTTGAACGAGAGCGCCCCGCCCAGCGGCGGCTCCTCGTACGGCAGGAAGGTGGCCCGGTTCTCCTTGGCGACCGCGAGGCCGGCGTAGACCTTGTCGGCCTTGACCCGCGACTCAGCCGTGGGATCGGTGCTGAGGAAGAGCAGGCGGTCGACGTCGACGAGGTCGAGCCGTTCGGAGCTGACGACCGTGGCGTTCTCCTTGCCGGCGAGCTTGGTGATCTCGTCCGGGATCTTGAAGCCGAGCTCGGTCAGGAACACCGCCTTCGGGTCGCTGCCGGCGAAGACCGCGTACTGGCCGGGCTCGAACGGGTCGACCACCGCCGCCGTCTTGCCCGCCCACTCCGGGTGTTGCGCGCGCACGTCGGCGAAGCGCTTGTCGATGCCGGCGATCAGCTCCCGCGCCTGCGCCTCCTTGCCCAGCGCCTTGCCGATCGCGAGCGTCATGTCCTGCCACGGCGCCGCGTAGTCGTCGAACTTCGGCGGCTGCCCGACCGTCGGCGCGATCTGGGACAGCGTCTGGTAGTTCTCCTTCGTCATCCCGCTGTACTGGGCGAGGATGAGGTCCGGCTTGAGCGCGGCGATCTTCTCGAAGTTGTACTCGTCGCGCTCGCCGACGATCTCCGGCGGTGTCGAGCCCCACAGCGGCTGGACCCACGGCCACTTGCCGAACGGCCGCTCCTTGAACCAGTCGACCGCGCCGACCGGCTTGACGCCCAGCGCGAGGACGGCGTCCTGGTCGCTGAGGCCGAGCGTCACCACGCGGGTGGGCGCCGACCTGACCTCGGTGCTGCCGTACTTGTGCGCCACCGTCACCGGAAAGGCGCCCTGGCCGGCCGGGGCGGCGGGTTCGTCCTCCACATCGGAGCCGGAACCGCACGCGCCCAAGGCCAGCGCGGCCGCGAGCGCGGCGACGACGGGCAGGCGTGATCGCAACATGTCGCTCCCCTGGTATCTGGTCGAAGAGTCAGGCAGTGGTGAACTGCGGGGCCGGCACGCCAACGCCGGCGATCGAGGCCAGGATCTCGGCGGCCCGGATCGCGGTGTTGGAGAGCAGCGACGACGTGATGCCGTGCGTGTGCTCGGTGCCGCCCTGCAGGTAGATGCCCGGTCCCAGGTCGGGATCGGTCACCACCCGGTAGTCCCGCCCCACCCGCAGCCGGCCCGCCTCGTCGCGGTCGCACGGGCAGGACGCCAGCAGCGGGCCCGGGTCGGCGGGGCGGTAGCCGGTGGCGTAGATCACCGCGTCGGCGTCCAGCACCGTCCGCTCCCCGGTGGCCAGGGACTCCACTGTGGTCTGTACGCCCGACGCCGTCTCGACCGTGCCGGTGACACGGGAGACGTTGAACAGCCGCAGCCGCTGGGCGCCGAGCACCTTCTCGCGGTAGACCCGCCGGTACAGCTCGTCGATGAGATCGATGTCGACGACCGAGTAGTTCGTGTTCGCGTGGTAGTCCACAAGGGACTGTTTGACGTCGGCGGGCGCGTCGTAGAAGGCGTCGACCGCGGCGGGGTCGAAGATGCGGTTGGCGAACGCGCTGTCGTCGGCCGGGCTGTACCCGTACCGGGAGAAGACCGCGCACACCTCGGCCGCCGGAAAGCGCTCGTGCAGGAACGCGACCACCTCGGCGGCGCTCTGACCCGCCCCCACGACGACGAAGCGCCCGCCCTCCAGCTCGCCGGCCCGTTCCAGCAGCGCGCGATTGTGCCAGACCCGCCGTGACGGGACGACCCCGGCCGGCAGGTGCGGGCGCAGCCCGGTGGCGAACACGACGTTGCGCGCGCGGTAGACGCTCACCCCGTCGGGGCTTCGGACGGTGACGTCGAGGAAGCCGCCGGCGGGCTCGACGCCCAGCACCTCGTGGCCGTAGCAGACAAGATCGTCCACTTTGGCCGCCGCCCACTCCAGGTAGTCGTGGAACTCCACGCGGAGCGGGAAGAGGTTCTTGTGGTTGATGAAGTCGATCAGCCGGTCCTTGCTGTGCAGATAGCACAGGAACGAGAACTCGCTGGTCGGGTTGCGGAGCGTCACAAGGTCCTTGAGAAACGAGACCTGCATCGTCGCGTCCTCGATCAACATGCCCCGGTGCCAGCCGAACCGCGGCTGCCGCTCCAGGAAGACGCCGGTCGTCTTGTCGGGGGACACCGCGTTGTGCTCGGTCAACGCGATGGCCAGTGCCAGGTTCGACGGCCCGAAGCCGACACCGACGAGGTCGTACACGGGTACCGCCTGCGACATGCCTGCCCCATCACTCGGTTGCGACTTAGGACAGCCTTGCTTAAGTTGTCCTCTTAGGCAAGCCTTACCTCAGAAGAAAGCGGAGGACAGCGATGCGGGTCGTCATGTTCGGGTACCAGACCTGGGGGCACCGGACCCTCCAGGCGCTCCTGGAGTCGGGCCATCAGGTCGTGCTGGTGGTCACCCACCCGAAGAGCGACCACGCGTACGAGAAGATCTGGGACGACTCGGTCGCCGAGCTCGCCGACAAGCACGGGGTACCTGTGGAAATCCGCAGCCGCCCCGACGAAAGCCTTGTGGACAAGCTGCGCGAGGTCGAACCGGACGTCATCGTCGCCACCAACTGGCGCACCTGGATCCCGCCGGAGATCTTCCGCCTCCCCCGCCTCGGCACGCTCAACGTGCACGACTCGCTGCTTCCCGCGTACGCCGGCTTCGCGCCCCTGATCTGGGCCCTTATCAACGGCGAGGAGCGGGTCGGTGTGACCGCTCACATGATGGACGACGACCTCGACGCCGGCGACATCGTGCTACAGCGGGCGGTGCCGGTCGGGCCCACCGACACGGCCACGGATCTCTTCCACCGCACGCTCGACCTCTTCGGACCGATCACAGTGGACGGTCTCGCGCTGATCGCGAGCGGACGCACCGACTGGGCGAGGCAGGACCGTTCCAAGGCCAGCTTCTTCCACAAACGATCGATTGAGGACAGTCGCATCGACTGGAGCTGGCCCGCCGAAGACATCGAGCGGCTCGTGCGCGCGCAGTCCGACCCGTACCCGAACGCGTTCACGTTCCACCGCGGCCAGCGCCTGCGGATCCTCGCCGCGGCCGTCTCCACGGGTCGCTACGGCGGCACGCCCGGCCGGATCTTCATCCGGGAGGGGGACGGCGTGGTCATCGTGGCCGGCGCGGACGCCCGCCACGGCCGCAACCACGGGCTTCTCGTCAAGCGGGTGCGCCTCGACGACGGCACCGAACTGCCCGCGGTGGACCACTTCACCACCATGGGCGGGTACCTCACAGCCCACGCGTAATCACCGTTTGACGCAAGAATCCCCTAGGACCGGCCTCCCATCGCTTGACACTTATCTGGGTCTATGTAACAAAGTTGAAACGTAGTCCTAACCGCCGGGGAGGCCGGTATGGGACAGGTTTCGGCACCGAGTGGGCACCTGGTGCGGGTGGCCATCCGCTCGCCCCGGCGCCTGTTCCGCGACACACTGGCGGTCTGCCTGTCCGGGCAGCCCGAGTTCACGGTCGTCGGCCACGTCTCCGACGACACGGCGCTGCTCGGCCTCTGCGACCTGTGCGGGCCGGACCTTGTCGTATACGACGCGGGCGTGAGCGTGGGCGAGGCGCTGCGGGCCCTGCGGACGCTGCGCACCCGCTTCGTCCGCATCCGGCTCGTCGTGATCTACGAGCGGCTCACGCCGGCCGACCTGTCCGGCAGCCGCCAGGTCGGCGTCGACACGCTGATCCCCTGCTCGCACGGGCTCGACGCGCTGCTCATGCTGCTGCACCAGCACGTCGACGCGCTGCGCTCGGGCACGGCGGTACCCGTACCCGGCGGCCTGACCACGCAGGAGCGGGAGATCATCACCCTCACGGCCGCCGGCCACCCGGTCAGCCGCATCGCCGAGCTGCTCAATACGACACCGTTCGCGGTGGAGAACTGCAAGCGCCGGATCTACCAGAAGCTCGCGGTCACCAGCCAGAGCCACGCGATCGCCCGCGCCATCACGCTCGGCCTCGTCAACCGCGCACCGCTACCCCGCCCGAGGGTGTACGCGGCCGGCGGCCTCACCCTCGCCGTCCTCTGTGGACCGGACGTGCCCGCCCGCTACGACGTGGCGGTGGCGCTGCTGGCCCAGCACATCCCGTTCGTCACCGACGGCGGCAACGGGGGCGCGGGCCTAGACCTGTGGGACCACGCCGGCTCGGGCACGGTGCCGGTGATCCTCGTCGACCCGAACGCCGAGGCGTGGCAGCGGCTGGGCGACGCGCGGGTACCCATCATGGTGGTCACGACCAACCCGATGAGCCGCGGCGAGACGCTGGACGCGCTCGGCCGAGGCGCGGTGGCCATCGTGGCCGCGGAGCGGATCGGCGAGGCGCTTGTGCCGGCCCTCACGCTCGCCGCGGCCGGCCACCTGACGATCGACCCCACCGCGGCGAACTGGCTCATCGCGGCCGCCGGCACCTACGCCGGCGAGGCGGACGGCGGCCTGCCCGAGCTCACCATCCGCGAGGGCGACATCCTCCGCTCCATCGCGGCCGGCCACAGCGTGCGCCAGACGGCCCGGTCGCTGGGGATCGCCGAGAAGACGGTGGAGAACACCCAGGCGCGCCTCTTCCGCAAGCTGGGCGCCCGCAACCGGGCCGGGGCGCTGGCCACCGCCCACGCGCTCGGCCTGCTCGAGCTGCTCGACCCCTAGTCGATGTCCGCCGTGGTCCAGGACCGCGTGCCGCTCAGCTCGAGCCGGCCATGGAGTTTCGAGAGGATTTCCCGGGTCCGCGCCAGTCGCTGACCGCCGCTCCCGCCGGAGACCGCGGCGGCCGGCGGCTCGCCAGGGCTCGCCGAAATCCCCGGCCCCCGCTGCCACCTCCGCGCACCAAGCCCCACAACCCCGACGTCGGCGCTTCGTCCACATCGTCCGCTGCCGACCCAGCGGGGCAAAGAAGATCGCCGTAGGCCTTCGTTGCCCCGAGTGACCGCCACGGCGGTGCCCGCTGCGCAAGATTCGCGAGCTAGGGAGGTTTCGGAGTCGGGGTGAACCCTGGCCCACGTGGCGACGGAAACCCTTTCCAAACAAGGAGATTTGGGCTACCGCGATGTCCGTTGTGTCCGGGCCGTTGCTCCCGCGGCCTCACCCTGCCCGGACCTGTGCGCGCGGGGATCCTTCGGTGCGTGGCCAGCGGCGGACGGGCGCGGCCACGGACCATGACGACGTCGTGTAGCCCGAAATAGTCGAAATGTGCGGGTGCCGCCGTGCCGCCGGTTACGTAGCGTGATCAGATTCAGGGCGTAGGTGTGGATCTAGAACGGTTAGGGTCGATATAGAGTCTTTTGCTTGATGTCCGGGGTGGATCGGTCAATACCGCGGTTGGGTGTCTTGGATGTTTGGGGGTATTCCGGAGTTAAGGGATGTGATGGTACATCCTGGCGATGAGGCGATGTTT